>OJPD01000091.1_pt1 | contig 74194 bp, 69 predicted proteins | sample 1598371 | NCBI WGS metagenome assembly OJPD01 (sample SAMN03922478, study PRJEB24848) | human gut metagenome | isolation source: stool sample | host: Homo sapiens | place: Germany | collected 2010-11
TTAGACTTGATAAACCAACTTATTAAACCACGTCCGGCAACTTTTTGGCAACCTTTAAAAATTTTCACTAAAGAAATTCTGTATTTTCATTGCATCTTTATACATTCCTTTCTCGCGCAAGTGCGTGTAGATGTCTATCGTCGTTTGTGCCTTGCTGTGGACAAAAGCAATAATACAGACCTTATTCTTCTGTCAGGAACCCCATAAGATTTGATTTCCGGAACAGATACAAGGCCGTTCTCTTTATAACGTATGCCTAAAGTTGTTGCTTGCTGCCAGCATGTCCCCAACTCATAGCGCAATTATGGGTCAATTTCATTGCTGGTTGGAGAAAGCAGCAATTTCTGCCGCTCCAACAAAAACGCTCCGGCAGTTGTTTTGCCCGGAGCGCTCCCGCCAGCAAATGCGTGGCCCGACCTTCGCCCTGCGGCCGCCGGGCCCGCGTTTCCGCTAGAAGTTCTTTCGCTTGTTTATCATAAAGACGGAAAGCCCCAAAAAGGCTGCGGCGTACACTGCCAGCACGCCTACGCTGAGCCAGGACACCGGCTCGCCATAGGCGATCGCGCGCAGCTGACTTGAAGCATGGGTGAGCGGCAGACATTGGATCACGGCCTGTATGAACGCGGGCGTTTTATCCAATGGGAAGAACGTGTTGCATAGAAACGTCATCGGCGCAATCACAAACGTGGAAAACCGGCTTACATCCGAGTGGGTATTGGCTACGATTGCCGCAAGCACGCCCAGCGCGCCGAACGAAACGCCGTTTAGGAGCATAATCAAGAAAAAAGCAGGGGAGAGCTTCATGCTCGCGCCGAACGGGATCGCAAGCAACAGCACCAGCAGCCCGCTATACATGCCGCGCAGCGCCCCGCCGACTGACTGGCCGATCACATATTGTGTCAGGGACGTGGGGGAGATGATGATTTGCTCAAAGGAATGCTCGAAGATCCGCTGCACGTTCAACGCGGTGGCAACCGCGCTGAAGCTGTTGTTCATGGTACACATGGCGATGATGCCCGGCACGAGGAAGTCGATATACGGCCGGTCTGTCACGCGCGTCATGGAGCCAAGCCCCCATCCGAGCGCGATCATATACAGCAGCGGGCTCACCAGCGCCGCTGCGGTTATCTTTTTCCATTCGAACTTGAACTCCGTCCATTTTTCCCAGACTGCGGTAACAATGCCCATCATTTCACCTCCAACTTTTTGCCGACGAGCGTAAGGAACACATCCTCGAGCGTCGTATTCCGGACCACGAACTCGTTTTCGAGCCCCGCCGCGAACGCCAGCGCTTCTTCCCGCTCAGCGAAGAAACGGCTTTCGGTGCGGTTGCCGTCGAACGCGTCCACGGCGACGCAGCCGAGCTCCTTTATGAGTACGCGCGGGCTTTCGATGCGCTTTACCTGCCCTTTGTCGATCAATGCGATGCGGCGGCAAAGGTATTCCGCCTCGTCTATGTAATGCGTGGTCAAAAGGATTGTCATCCCGCGCTCGTTGAGCTGTTTGAGCAAATCCCACATCTGCCGCCGCGCAAACGGGTCGAGGCCGACCGTGGGCTCATCCAGGATCAGGATCTCCGGCTCGGTCAGCAGGCCGCGGCAGAGCATCAGCTTCCGCTTCATCCCGCCGGAAAGGTGGCGGCATATCTTTTTGCGGTGCGCATCGAGCCCGCAGAACGTGAGGAGCGACTCTGTCCGTTCTTTAATCTTCGCCTTTGGGAGCTGGTACAGCCTGCCGTGCAGCTCCATGATCTGCTCTGGCGTCATGTTGGAGCGCAGCGAATACTCCTGTGTAATCATGGAGAGCTTGCGTTTCACTCCGGCGCTGCTGCGCTGGAGCCGTTCGCCGTCTATGATGATCTCGCCCTCGTTCGGGGTGAGCAGGGTGGAGAGCAGCTTTATCATGGTGGTTTTGCCCGCGCCGTTTGGCCCGAGCAGTCCAAAGAACTCGCCGTTCTCGATCGCAAGCGTTACGCCGCGCAGCGCCGCTTCCTTTTGGCCGGGGTAAATTTTCGTTACGCCGTTTATCTCTATCATCGTTCGCCCTCCTCTAAGATCCCTTCGGTTTTCAGGTGGATCGCCTCCAGCCTGCGCAGCGTATCCTCTTTGGCGTTCCACATCCCGCGGCGGCTCGCCTCTATGAGTTTGCCGGACACGTCGTGCAGCACGCCGGGGTTGACCTCCTCGATCCATTGCCGCGTTTCCTCGTCAAAAAGGAAGCGTTCCGCAACGCCTTCGTACATCCAGTCCTCGGCGACCTCCGCGCTCGCGTCCCAGCCGAAGAAGGATTCCATGGCTTTTGCAATCTCCTGCGCGCCCTTGAAGCCATGGCGCTTGAGCCCCGTGAGCCACTTGGGATTCAGGATGCGGGAGCGCATGATGCGCGCGGTCTCCCGCGCGGCGTCGCGTACCTGCGGGCGCTCGGGGTCGTCGCTGTGGCCGGTGATCGATATGGGCGCGCTGCCCGCGTTCGCCCTCACGCAGGCAGCCAAGCCCCCGTGGTAGGAAAAGAAATCGTCGCTTGAAAGCATGTCGATCTCCACGGTGGATTCGTTCTTGATCGTCATGCCAACGGTCGAGAGCCTCCGTTTGAAAAGCTCCGGCACGGCCGTGCCGTGGTGGTTCTTCCCGTAAGCGTTGCCGCTCCACGTTTCATACACCCGGGCGATATCGGTATAGTCGGACCAATTCCGGTTAGCGATGAGGTTGGCCACCCCTGCGCCATACCCGCCGGCAGGGCAGCCGAACACGCGCAGGCCGGCCCTGTCTAGCGCCTCATCTTCCGCGACGCCATCCTTTAAGAAGGCGAGCATATCCTCGTTGATGTGTTTGCGGATGTAGTTTTTATCCTCCGGCTCGTCCTCGGCCGCAGCACACGCCACGGCCGCGTCCATCAGCTCGATGAGGTTTGGGTACATGTCGCGGAACAGGCCGGAGATCCGCAGCGTAACGTCTATGCGCGGGCGGCCAAGCTCTTGGAACGGGATTGCCTCCACGCCGATCACCTTGCTGCTCTGCCCCAAATATACGGGCCTCACGCCCATCAGATAGAACGCCTCGCCGAAGTCCTCGCCGGAGGTTTTGATTACATTGCCGGACCATACGACCATCGCTACGCTCTCTGGGTATTCACCCCGTTCATTCAAATAATGCGCAAGCGACTTTTCCGCGAGCTTGCGCCCGATCTCCCACGCGCCGCGCGAGGGGATCTCGCTCGGGTCCCCGGCATAGAAGTTGCGTCCCGTGGGGAGCAGCATGGCGTTGCCGCGCGTGGGGTTGCCGCCGAGCCCGGGTTCGACGAACCGGCCGGAAAGGCCCGAGAGCAGGTTCTTCATTTCATCCGCTGTGCGCATAAGGCGTGGGTAGGCCTCGGCGCACAGGAACGTGAGCGTCCGCTTCAGCGGGGCGCGGTCGCCCACGAACCCCTGGGCGGCCACGATGCGTTCCACGCAGGCAGGATCGAAGCCCGCTGCGTGGAGCGCGGCGATGAGCGCGCGCGCTGCCTCCACAGCCGAAGCGTATATCGCCGATGCAGCCTGCCCATCCACCCATCCGCTGGGGTCGTCCTTTATGGCTTCGGGGTCATAGCCGCGCGCGGCAAGGACTGCATCGTTGAGCGAGAGGACGTCGCCGTTCTTGACGCGGGCGAGCATGCGCAGCATGTTTTCAAGCAGTTCGCCCTCCGGCGCTTCGCCAAACACATGCAGGCCGTCCGTTACGGCGGAGTTTTTCAGCTCCTCCACCCAAAGGTGGAACTTGTCGATGCAGCCGTCGGGGTCGTTCCGGAAATCCACCTCCGTCAGGCGTATGTCCGTAAGGAGACCCGCTTCCTTTGCAAGGCCGCAGATGCGCTCGCGCAGCACGCCCACCTGCGCGGACTTCATCCGCTTGGCTTCGGCATACTCCCGGAGCGCCCCGTTGATGTCCTCGAGCTTTCCATATGCGCCGGAATCGTCCATCGACGGCGGCAGGTGATCTAGGATCACCGCGCCGGAACGCCGTTTGGCCTGGATGCCTTCTCCGGTTATGCCCATGTGGTATATGTAATAATGGGGGAGGTTCCCGATGCAGATGTCCGGATAGCAGGCGCGGCTCAGGCCGACCTCCTTGCCGGGCAGCCATTCCAGAGAGCCGTGCGTGCCCACGTGGATCACGGCGTCGGCTTGGAACACCTCCTCGATCCAGCGGTAATATGCGATATAGCTGTACGGCGGGGAAAACACGGCGCTGTGGTAAAGCGCCTCGGCCTGCGCGTCAAACGCGCGCGAGGGCTGGAGCCCTATGAACACGTTGCCGTTGAGCATGCCGGGGATCAGCAGCTTTTCCCCCTCTACCATCACCGCGCCGGGGAAAGCGCCCCACTGCTCCTCAAGCTGGGCGAGCGCTTTGCCGGGCAGGGCGGCGAACCATTCCCGCATCCGTGCAAGGTCTACTTTGCCGGCGGCGCGGCGCACGGCTTCCTCAGAGGAGATCCAGCGCGTGTCGTTCGTCAGGCCTCCGATGAGGCGGTCGGCAATGGCCTGCGGGCTTGCGTATTGCTCGTCCATGGCATACCCCTCCGCCTTTAAGGCGTTCAGCAGGCCGTATACCGAGGCGAACGTATCAAGCCCCGCGCCCCGCCCGATGTTGTGGTTGCCAGGCATGTTGTGGAACAGGATGGCAATGCGCTTATCCGCGTTTTTCTTGTGCGACAGCTTGGCATAATTCAGCGCGCGCCGCGCGATGCGTTCGATCCGGTCGCCGAGCGGCTCCCACATGCGGCGTTCCAGACCGTCGCACGCGCCGGGAGCGCTTGCAGCGTAGGGCACAGTGATGATCTGCCCATCCATCTCCGGCTGGAACACGTTCGACGCAAGCGACATGGAGTCGATCCCCTGGGGAGCCGCGTCGTACTGCTCGGGCGAATAGCGCGTGACCATGGCCTGCAGGGCGGGCACATCGTAGCGTTCCAGCACGCTGGAGCAAAACGCGCTGCCGGCCTCCCCGGCGCAGCCTACATAGGTGAGCGAAAAGCCCGTGGTGACGATGACCGCGTCCACAAGCCTGCGCCCGCCGGGGCGGAAAAACCGGTCGAGCGCGCCGCGTATGCCGGAGGAAGCGTCCTTCCCGTCCTGGGAAAGCGAGGAAAAGACGGGCAGGGGGAACGCGCCGAGCCCGCGGAGCGCCTCAAGCAGCGCATCCACGGCTTTCGTGTTGCCGCTTGCCACATAGCTCCGGTGCACGATGACGCCGACCACGGGCTTCCCGCTTGCCCGGGCCCGCTCCAGGTATTCCGCTTCCTCCGCCGCGCCGGGCATGCTGCCAGGCTGATAGATCCCGCTCGATGGCAGTTCCGCATAAGGCGCCGCGGCGGGGCCCGCGCCAAAGAATTCGTTTGCCGCGCGCAGCAGCATATTGTATACGTTTTCCTCCGTAGGCCGGGAGAAATAATCGTTGAGCGCAGCATAGCGCGCTGCGTTCACGCCCGATTGCGGCGCAAGCTCGGCGATTTCCTCCGGCAGGGAGGATACGAAGAAGCACGGCGCATGGGCGCTCACCGCCTGCCAGAAAGACGAGAAATCCGGCAGGTTCTGGCATCCCCCGTGGAAATATACCACGGCGAAATCGCATGTGCGGGCAAGCTCCATGAGGCGCTCGCGCTGTTCGGGCCGCATCCGCACCTCCATGGGCGAGAAGCACGCGCCGGAAAAATCGCCCGGCGCTTCCGCAGCAAACCGCTTGAGCGCTTTTTGGAAATAGTAATTCCTGTCGTCCGTGTCGATCAGGCACAAAAAATTAACCATGCTTTTCCCTTTCGCAATCAATGAACGCCTGGTGCATCGCGCAGTCCCCGCGGTTCAGCCCGCCGCAAGCCGCCCGGCCGGCGGGACAGCCGCCCCTGCAGAGCGGGAGATAGCGGCACCCCGCGCACGCGGCGTCCGGCAGGCATACGGACGGCTGCGGCGCGCACAGCTCGCCCGCGATGTTGCCCATGCGGTATTCCGTAAGCCCTGTGAACGAGGAGCAGGGGTATACGTCCCCGTTGTAGTCCACGGCAAAGGACTCCCCCGTCCCGGCGTAGCAATAGCAGCCGCCGGTTATGCCGCGCTGCGCCATATAGCGCAGCTTCTCCACTTCTTTTATGCGCACGTCCGCGCCGAGGGCCTTCAATTCGGAAGCCCGGGCGGCCATGTGCGCAACGTCCGCCTTGAGCGAAGCATCCGGCGCAAAAGCGCCGCCCTTCCCGCGCCCGAGCGGGCGGAACATGTCGAGCCCCACGCCGCGGACGTTGCCGAGATAGGCCGCAAGGTCGATGAGCTCATGGAGCTTATGCTGGTTCACCCTTGTCACGACGGCGTTGAGGTTGCAGTGCACGCCCTGCGCGCCAAGCCGCTTGACGCCGGCCACCGCGTCCTGAAAGGCGGGCCTGCCGTCCGGGTAAACGCGCAGCGCGTTCGCCTCGGCCATGCCGTCCAGGCTCACGCCCACCGCGCAGTTCATGGCCTTGAGCGCCCGGCAGGCGGCTTCGCTCAGGAGCGTGCCGTTCGTTTGCACGGAAAAGGAGGCCGCGATCCCTTTCTGCCGGGCGTAGGCCGCGGCCTGCTCCATCAGATCGAGGCACAGCAGCGGCTCGCCCCCGGTGAACTGTATCTTCAGCTTCCCGCCCGCGCCCGCAAAGCGGTCTATCGCAAGCGCGGCGATGCCAAAGGGCATGTCGCTCTGTTTTGCACGCGCCGCATAGCAATAGCGGCAGGCCAGGTTGCAGCGCTCCGTGATGCGGAGCGTCAGGAGTTTTGCTTTTTCCACAGCCGTATCTCCTCGCCGGCCGCCTCGAGCCGCGCATGCCATTGCGCCACGGCCGCATCGGTAACGATGTCCACGCTGCCGCCCTGCACGTCGCCGCGGCCGCAGAGGCCGTCCTCCAGGCTTGCCTCATGCGCGAGATAGGCGCGCCGCAGCGCATGGAGCACATCACCTGCAGCGTTCCATTTGCCGCGGTCGTTGAGCTCCAGCAAGCGCCTTGCGCCCTCCTCGCCGGCGTAGGGGTTGTTCTCCGCGAACCAACGGAGCGTCTCCGCATCGCAGGCATAGCTGCGCGCAAGCTCGTTGAGCGCCTCGTCCGAAAAGCTCCCGCCCATGCACTGCATGTCGAACACGTTCTCGATCCGGCACATGATCTCGGCGGCGCCGTCGTAGCCGCGCGCCATCATCCGCCGCTTCCAGTCCCCGTTGAGCAGCGTGGCCATAAGCCCATCATGAAGGTGCTCGCCGAGGGGTTTGACGCGCATGCCCTCCGCAGCGCTTTCGCCCATATAGGCGCGGACGGGCTTCTCCCGCCCCAGCAGGCTCTGCGCGGCCAGGGCATACCCGCCCTGTATGCGGGAGGAATAGCTGCTGTTGAGCGCATCCGTATGCCGGAGCGAGGTGATGCCGCAGGTGGCGTCCGTCAGCTTGACGGCGTTCAAAAAGTCGCCTACGCGCTTTTCGCCGTGCTTGTTCCTGCCGTAAACATAAGAGGAGGAATCCACAAAGTAGCGCGCCAGATCTTCTTCGCTTTTCCACGCGCTCGCGGCGAGCGCAAGGCCAAGGCTGTTTGCGTAGGTGCCGGGCGCGCCGCCGAAGATCCGCGCGATGTCCGCGCCGCCCCCTTCGCGCATGGCTTCGCCGGTGTGCTTTGCCACATAGTTTTCCTCCGGCGGCTCGTCGAGCGCGGCCACGAGCGTCACGGCGTCGTCCAGCCGGTACAGCACGTCCGGCCAGGTGTCCCGCAGGATGCTCGATATGCGCACGGAAACGTCCATCCGCGGCCGGCCCAGCTCCGCAAGCGGGATGGGCGCAAGGCCCGTGACCACGCCGCGTTCATCCCATACGGGGCGCACGCCCAGCAGGCGCAGCATCTGGCTCATCTGCTCGCCGCCGGTGCGCGGGACGTCGAGCGAGATCATGTTGAGCGCGATCTGCTCGGGATACCTGCCCTCGTCCGCCAAAAACCGTTCGATGAGCGCCTCCGCCGCGCTGCTGCCGCGCGCGTAAGCCTCCTGTGTCGGGATGCGGCCGATCTCAATGCCATACATGTTTTTGCCCGTCTCAAACGGCATGTCCGCGGCGCTTCCGCCGCTTCCGGGCGGCACATACGCGCCGTTGAGCGCACCCACGGCCGATGCGAGTTCATTTTCCCCGAGGATATGGAGCGCTTCCGCCTCCGGCGCATGGTCAATGATGACCGCGTAGCTGCGCCGCTTGGCGATGAGCGCAGAGGGGATGGATGCGGCGTTATATACATACAGGTTCGGCATGTCGCAGAGCGCCGCATCCGGGAAGCAGTCCCCGCTCAGCCCGTTCGCCTTGCCGGGCAGGAATTCTAGGCTCCCGTGCGTACCCAGGTGCAGGCAGGCATCCGCGCCGAAAACGGCGCGCATGTACCAATACGTGGCCAGAAACTGGTGCGTGGGCGGGCAGGCCGGGTCCTGGAGGATCTTGCAGACCTCGCCCGTGCATTTTGCCCCATAGCAGCCGCGCTTGGGCTGGATCATCAAAAGGACGCTGCCGAAGCGGAGCCCCGTAATCACGAGCTTCCCATCGAGCGTCATGGCCTCGCCCGGAGGCGTGCCCCACTGGGCTTCCACCCTGGCGCGCGCGTCATCGCTCAGGCGGGAATAGAGCGCGGCGTATTCCTCCTGCGGCATATGGTACAGCGCCCCACCCGAGGCCGCGATGTCCTCAACGCTCGTCCAGCGGAAGTCGGAATACGCCTTCCGTTCCAGGAACATCGCGCGCAGCGCGTGGCCGTCCTCGGGCACGCCGCCCACCGCGTATCCTTCCGCCGCAAGCCGCTTGAGCAGGGCGGCGGCGCTTTCAAACGCGTCAAGCCCCGCGGCCCGGCCAAGCGTCGCCTCCACACCGGAGCAGACGGCGTTGTTGAGCACGATGCAGAGCTTTTTCTCCGCGTTCGGCTTGCGCCGGAGCGCGATCCATGCAGCGGCGCGCCCGGTCAGCCGCTCCACCCGCTCAGCAATGGGGCGGTGCAGGCGGCGGTCCTCCGCGCCGCCGGTGAATATGGGCTCGATCATCCCGCTCATCTCAGGGATGTCGAACGCGAGTGCGGCGTCGTGCGAAAACGGGGCGTCCGCTTTGCGCCATTCCGCCTCGGTGAGGTAGCTGCTCTCGGCCGGGCGGATCACCGGGACGCCCATCTCCGCGTAGAGCTCCGCCGCGCGTTCAAACATGGACGCGCCGCTGCCGTCGCTCTGGCCGAAGAGCACGGTGTTCACCAGCGCTTCGATCGCGGGTTTCCCGTTCAGATAGAAAAAACGGCGGACAGCCTGCTCCATGGAGAGCGCGCCCGCGTCGCCGGCCGAACCGGCGGTGAACGCGGGGATCACGCCGATCCCGCGCCGGTTAAACGATTCCTTGATGCTGCGCTCAACCTCCAAGTCCCCGCTCAGATAGCGGCTACGGTAGCACAGCATGCCCACATATGCGCGGTAGCCGCGTTCCTCCTGCGCGAGGTATTCCTCCGGCGCGGCGTAAAATTGGCCGTTGAACGCGTAGATGCTGTCAAACGGGATGCGTTTGGGCTCCGGCGGGAGCGGCGCGCCAAAGAGCCTGCTCTGCGCAAGGCAGAGCAGATAGAAAAGGTTTTCCTCCCCGCCATATACGAAGTACTGGTTGCAAAGCGCGTTGTCTTCCGCAGAGAGGTTGGCGAACCCGGCAGCGATGTTTTCCACGCCGAGCGCGGCCACAAAGGGGATGCCAGCAAAGCGCCCCGCTGCGTCAAACCTGTCGTGATCCCCATGATCCCGCGCGACGAACGCGGCGTCTGCGTCAAGCAGTTTCTCCGGTGCATGGGCCGCCGCGCGCGATGAGAGGAAGCGCGCCTCCACGCCCGCCCGCTTTGCCGCCGCGCGCGTTGTGGGCGTATCGAGATCGTTCCCGACAAAAAGAACCCTCACTTCGCTATCCCTCCCGCAAGCTCCGCCATGTCCCCCCGCGTGAGGGAGACGATCCCCTTCAGCTGCGCGCTCCTCAGTTCATCCACCTTGAAATATGACGCGTTCAGGGCGAGCGCGATGCGCTCTGCCAGGTGGAAGGACAGGAAGTCCTTTTCCGTATCCACAACCACAGCCGGTATTTTTTCGTTTGAAAGGAGCCGCGCCGCCTTCAGCGCATCCTCCACCGGGTCGTCGCTCCAAAGGGGCGCGTTGGCCCTGCCGTCCGTCACGAGCACCACCATGGGCAGCATCTCTGGATCCTTCCTCCGCCGCGCGGCAAGCAGCTGCCACGCGCTGTAAAGCCCGTGCGCAAGCGGGGTCCGGCCGCCGGTGGGGAGCTGCTGGAGCTGCTTCTCGGCAAGGTCGACGCTGGAGGTTATGTTCAAAAGCACCTCCGCGCCCCCCTTGCGGAAGGCGATGAGGCCGATCTTGTCACGCTTTTGGTAGGAGTCCATGAGCATCGAGAGCACGGCCTCCTTCGTGGCCTTCATGCGCTTGTTCGCGCCCATCGAGCCGCTCGCGTCCACGACGAAAACGATCGTTGCCCCCGTATGGCTTTCCTTCTTCTTGTAGCGCAGGTCCGCTTCCTCGATCGCCACGGCGCAGCCATGCTTTTCGCGCCATTTCTGGTAGGGGGCCGCCGCACGCAGCGTCGCGTCAAAGGCGACGTCCGTCCGGCCCTTTCCCTTTTGCAGCGCGAAGCCGGCATAGCGCCCCTTGTTGGCGCTGCTCGCCGTCTTCTGCCTGTGGCCCGCGCCCTTTCTCGCCCTGCGGTCGCGCAGGGGGGCGGGCAGCGCGACGACGTCGTAGATCTCCTCTCCGGCAACCAGGTCCTCCGGCGCGTCGGCGGGGGCGCTGTTCTCGCGCTGCGCGTCGATCTCATCCTCGCCGCCTTCCGGGGAGCTGCCGTCGTCGTGCGCTTCCGTGCGCTCCTGCTCCGCCTGCGGCGGCACGCCGCCCTTTTCCGGCGCATCGTCCGGGTTTCCCGTTTCGGGTTCCGTCTCGCGCTGGCCGCGCTCGGGCTGCTCCTCGGGCGCGGCCTCCCTGCGCCGGTGCGGCATCACGAACTCCGCCGCTTCCTTGATGTCGCCGATGGCCACGTTCCGCCTGCCGTCAAGCGCCGCGAGCGCCGCGGCCGTCTTTATGAGCAGCAGCTCGCAGCGGTTCCCCTCGGCGTGCGCGTTCCGCGCGAATTGGGCCGCTATTTTGCGCGCGCTCTCCTCGATCTTCACTTCCGGCAGCAGCCTGGCCGCACGCGCCACCGCATCCGCAAGGCGTTGGTTCGCGGCCGCATATGCGCGGCAAAAGCCCGCCCGGTCGCGCTCATAGGCCAGCCTCCGGCGGATGATTTCGGCGCGCTTGAGCACATCCGTTTCACCTGCCACGTTCACATAGAGGCCAAATTTGTCGAGCAGCTGCGGCCGCAGGCCGCCTTCCTCCGGGTTCATAGAACCCACGAGGATGAAGCGGCATTCGTGGCGCAGGGAAATCCCCTCACGCTCCACGATGTTTTCGCCCAAAGCGGCGGCGCATAGCACGGCCGCGGCCATGGAATCCGGCAGCAGGTTCACCTCGTCCACATACAATATATTGCCGTCGGCGCGCGCGAGCACCCCGCCGCTGAAGCGCCGCGCGCCGTCCTCTATCGTGCGCGTGAAATCCACCCCGCCCACGAGCATATCCTCAGTGGCGTTGAGCGGAAGCTCCACGAGCTTTTTTTCGCACAGCTGCCCGAGCGCCCGCACGATGGTGGACTTTGCCGTCCCCTTCTGCCCGCACAGCAGCACGCCGCCGATGGACGGGTCGACGAGGTTCAGCAGGAGCGCCCGCTTCGCTTTTTCCTGGCCGACGATCGCGGCAAAGGGGTAGCAGAAGTCACGCATCGAGCATTGCCTCCCAATCCGGGGGAAGGCCGTTTGTCACGTCAAACGGCGTGCGCCTGAGCCGGTGCGGCAGCACCAGCGGCGCGGCCGCGACGATGTGGGAACGCGCTACGCTTTCGTCGCCGTAAAACGCCGCGAGCGTTTCTGCCGTTTTCAGCAGGGTGATGTCCGCCCTGTGGCCGTCCACACCGAGCGCCGCGCCTATTTTGGCGGCGAGCAGATACATATCGTCGCCGGTCTTTACGCCGGGGAGCGCGTCCTGCGCGCGCTTTATGCGCGCCTTGAGCGCATTTTCTTCGCCCTGCCATTTAGCGGCGAAGGCTTCCGGATCGCGCTCAAACGCGAGCCGCCGCTTTATGAGCTCGCTGCGCAGCGCAATATCCTTCTCGCCGTGTATTTCCACCACGAGGCCAAACCGGTCGAGCAGCTGCGGCCGCAGGTCGCCCTCTTCGGGGTTCATCGTGCCGATCAGCACGAACCGCGCCGGATGGCTGAAGGATACGCCCTCGCGCTCCACGGTGTTTACCCCCATGGCGGCTGAATCGAGCAGGATGTCCACGATGTGGTCATCGAGCAGGTTGATCTCGTCCACATAGAGGATATTGCCGTTCGCCTCCGCGAGGATGCCCGGCTCGAACTCCTTTTCGCCCTGCTTGATGGCCTTTTCCATGTTCAGCGCGCCGACGACCCGGTCCTCCGTGGCGCTGATGGGCAGCTCCACCACCCGGCGCGTATAACGCTCTTTTTCCAAGGCCGCTTTCGCCTTGCACGCGTCGCACAGCAGCGCGGGCTCGTCCACCCGGCAATGGAAGCGGCAGCCCTTTGAAACCTCCACCTCGTCCATCAGCGCGCAGAGGCCGCGCACGGCCGTGGACTTTGCCGTGCCCTTTTCCCCGCGGATCAGCACGCCGCCGAGGGCGGGGTTTATCAGGTTTAAGATCAGGGCGAGCTTCATGCTTTCCTGCCCCACAATAGCGGTGAACGGATAAACGGCCTTTTCCTTCATACGATCTCCTTTTTGCACGGCGCCGGCGCCGTGATGGTTTCTATTAGTTCCGCAGCGGACGCTGCGCGCGGTTTTTTAAGCGAATCCGCGTATTCTATGAGCGTGCGCTGGAATTGGTTGTATTCGCCTATGTCGACTCCAGCGTTGAGGAAGTATCCCGCCCGCGCGATGAGCGCCTTGGCGCGCCGGATGGCGTCTTCCTCTACGGGGCGGAACGCGGGGGTGCACACCACATCGGCGGAAAGCGCGCGCGCCACCTGGTAATCGATGTCGTTGTCGAACAGGATCCCGCATGCAAACGGGATCTTGTGCTTTTGCAGCAGCCGGAAGGCCGGGATGCCCTTGCCGCCTCCGGAGAGCACGAACACCTCGGGTTCCCCGCAGGGCGCGGTCAGCTCGATGCTGCCAAACAGCGTGTTGAACGAACCGCTCTCCATGTCGTAGAGCGAGGTGATCAGCTCGTCAGTGAACACTTCTTCGGGCGTGCCGCAGATCTCAATCCTGTCGCCCTTGACGCATATGACCTGGTCGGAGATCTTTGCGGCGAGGTCGATTTCATGGAGGGACATTACTACCGCCACGTTTTTTTCGCTGGCCATTTTGCGCAGGATGTCCAGCAGTTCGACCTTGTGGCGGATGTCGAGGTACGAGGTCGGCTCGTCCAGTACGATGATGGTCGGCTGCTGGCAGATCGCGCGGGCCAGCATGATGCGCTGGCGCTGCCCGTCGCTTATGTCCGAAAACGGGCGGTCCGCCAGCTCTGTTGCCCGCACCATGGCGAGCGATTCGTCCACGACGGCCTTGTCCGCGCGGGTCAGCTTGCCGAAGTGGTTGGTATAAGGATAGCGTCCCATGGCGACCACCTGCGAGCAGGTCATAAGCTCGGGGTCTATGCGCTCGGTCAGCATGACGGAGAGCTGCTTGGCAAGCTCCTTGTTGGACCACTTCCCGATGTTGTTCCGGTCGATGCTCACCACGCCCGCGATCTTTTCCAGGTGCCGCGTGATGGTCTTGAGGATGGTCGATTTGCCGCTGCCGTTGGGGCCGATGAGCGTCAATATGCTGCCGCGTTCCACCGCGATGTTGATGTCGTGGATCAGCACCTGGCCGGCATAGCCGACCGACAGGTTCTCAGTTTCAAAATACATTGCATATGCCTCCTAACCCTGCTTTTGCCTGCGCTTGACCATCATGCTGATCACGATCGGCGCGCCGAAGGCCGAGGTTACTGTGCCGATTGCAAGCTCCGTGGGCGCAAAGGCCGTGCGTGCGATCAGGTCGCAGAACATGCAGAACACCGCGCCGCACAGGAATGCCGTGGGGATTATGATGATCGGCTTGGAGGACTTCATCAGGAATTTTGCGATCTGCGGCACGGCGATGCCGACAAAGGAGATCGGCCCCGCGAAGGCCGTGACACAGGCGGACAGGACGCTCGAAAGCACGATGAGCGCGATGCGGAAAAGCCGTATGTTAATGCCCATGCTCTTGGCGTAGCCCTCGCCCAGCTGATAAGCGTCCATCGGCTTTGAGATGAGCAGCGAGAGCAAAAGCCCCGCGGCGACGACAGCCGATATGATGCCGAGCGTACTCCATGCCGCGCCGGAAAAGCTGCCCATCGACCAGGAGGTGAGGTTTGCGATGTCGCTGTCCTCCGCGAAGGCAATGCAGAAATCCGTTACGGCGGAGCATACATAGCCGATCATGATGCCGATCACGAGCAGTATGGACATATTCTTCGCCTTATGCGAGAAAAGCAGCACGACCCCCATGATGAGAAGCGAGCCGACAAATGCCGAGAATACCAACAGATACGGGTGTATCTTCCCATATGAGCCCACGATGAATATGATCACAAAGCTCACGCACATCTTTGCGCCCGAGGATATGCCGAGCACGAAGGGCCCCGCAATGGGGTTGCGGAAAAACGTCTGGAGCAGGAAGCCCGACACGGCCAGCGCGCCGCCAAGCACAGCGGCCGTTAAGAGCCTGGGCAGGCGTATGCTCCAGACGATTTTGCTTTCCACGCCGTCGGGGTCGGGATTCTTCAATATGATTTCAAGTATTTTAAGGGGCGTTATATTCACGGAGCCCGTATTGACGTTAAGTACGATGCCGATCAATATCAGAATCAACAGCCCCAGGATCACCGCCTGGTAGCGCGCTAATTGGAGGAAGCGTGTTTTATTCATTCTTTTTCCCTTCTTTCCCCGCCGGGCATGTGCCGCCCGGCGGGGAAAGCGTCGTCAGTCAGTCGGTCAGGCAGGGAGGCTCAGCTCAGCTTCAGCAGCGTCGTTGTCTCCGCAGCGGGATCGTTGAGCAGCTTGTGCATGTCCTCAATGATGCCGGCGATCGCGGCGGTGGACTGGGTGAAATGCGGCGCGGTGATAAACACGTTGCCATCCTTCACGGCCTTGAAGTCGGCAAAGAGCGGGTTGTATTCGATCATATCGGCGATCGAGTTGAACTTCTGCGCGAAGTTGACATAGAACAGGTAGTCCGCGTCGATGCAGCGGGCGTATACGTCTTCAAACGTGGTGTTCAGGTTGCCCGTCTTTTCGGGGTTCACATCCGCCATGATGTAGTTGCCGCCGGCCATGCCGATCATCTGGGCCATATAGTCGCCGCCGTTGCGGGCATAGACCTCGCCGGAGCTGGAGCTGATGTAGAACATGGCGACGGTCTTGTCCGTCTTGTCCGCAGAGGTCACGGCTTCCACCTTTTCAACCTGCTCGTTGAAGTAGGCGGCGGCTTCCTCATCCATGCCCATGACCGCGCCGAAGAGCTTTACCCATTCCACGCGGCCGAGGGGATGCCCTTCGCGCGAGGAGGATTCGATGAGGTAGGGGATGCCGAGCTCGTCGTATTTGGCCAGCACCTCGGGGTAGCCCTCGATCATGGTGGTGTCGACCTCAAGCTGGATGCCTTCCGCGGTGAGCATCTCGAAATCCGGCTCGCGGTATTTGCCGGAGAATTTGATCTCCCCGTTTTCGAGCTTTGCGATCACGTTGTCAAGATACCAGCCGCTCACGTCCGTGCCGACCGTCGCAATGTTATCGAGGCCGTTGATCGCGTCTATGAGGGAGACCATGCCGGTGCTGCACATGGTGATCTTGTTGATGGGCTGCTGCAGCACGATCACGTTGTCCGCGAGGTCCGCGGGCACGCTCTTGCCCTCGGGCACGATCAGGAACTCTTTGTCGGGGTGGCAGACCGCGGTGAACATCGTGTAGCCGCCCTGGTAGCGGGTCATCGTGAACTGCTCAGCGTAAAGGAGCTCCTCCTCGTGATCGAGGATCAGTTCGCCGTCCACATCGGCAGGGTCGGGAGTTTCCACAGGGGCCTCGGTTTGGGCGGGGGATTCGGTTTCTGCGGGCTTGTCCGTCGGAACCGGCTCGTTCGTATTGGAGGGCGCGGCGCAGGCGGCAAGGGCGCATACCATGACCAAAGCGAGCAGCAGGGCCAGGAGCTTTTTGACACAGTGTTTCATTGCAGTTTCATTTCCTTTCCTGAAAATCGGAAACCGACCGTTCCGGAATCACTTGCGTCCCGCCCGCGTCCTCGGACCGCGCGGGGAATTCGGCAGACAGGTTGTAAGAACCGGGAAGAAGAGAGGAACCATTCAAACAAAAGAACGACAGAGGCCCAAAGCCTCTGCCGGTTGAATCGCACAGAAAATACGCGCTGCCAAGCGGCAGCGGGTTGCTTCTTACTCTCCCACCGAAAGTGATTGCAATGCGGCTCAGCAGGTCTCCTGACTTAACATCATTCGGTACGCTTCGCCTTCCCGGCAATCTCCCAGTGGCAAATCCAAGCGCCCGTCCGTATCACAGTAGCGGGGGCTGTCACGGTTTTTCACCGTGTTCCCTTTTAAAACGCCCGATCAAACGATCAATTCGTTACTGCTCCGCAATGAAACGATATTTAATTTCCAAGAGAATACTACTCTATTTTGCCGTTTCTGTCAACACAGTTATTTCCATATATACCTGAAAAGAAGGGGGAGCGGCGGCGCTTTACGAAGCGCCGCCAGGCTGCATGGAACGCCGAAGCTCAGCGTTCCATTTCATCCGCAGCGACAACGTTCACGCCCGTATTGCAGACGTTTTCGAGGATCACATCGCCGATGTGAACCGGCGGCCGGGCTTCTATCCCACGGAGCGCGGCAAGGCAGCCGAACACCAGGCGCTTTTCGATGGGCGCGGCCGTCTTGACCGGGAGGGGGCGCGCCGTGCCTTGGACGCGTACGAGCGCCGTCACCATGCGCTTGGGGTTGGTGAGCTCCTCGCGGGCATAGCGCGCGCCCACAGCGCAGCCGTTGCCCGTGACTTCCGTGACTTCCTTGCCGTTGAACTCCGCTATGAGGCGGCAGCCCATCGGGCAGCCGATGCAAGTCAGCTCGCGTTTCATGCGCCCACCTCCTCGATTGCGACCGTAAGCGCGCCCTCGCCTTGCGCGAAAGCTTCTTGTTTCACCGTGATCTCCGCCATCTCGCCGGGCGCAAGGATGCGCGCACGCTTTGCGGCAAGCTGCTCCCCGCCGCGGGTGACGGTGATGCGCGCATTCCGATAGACCGCGCGCGGGCGGAATAGGAACGTCACGTCCATCTGCGGCTTTTCGGAAAGCGTCTCCGGCACGAGCGCGGAAACACCGTTCCCGGCGATGACGGGCATGCGCGCTCCGTCCGGGCCTTCCCCGCGCAGGAAGCGGGCCGCCATCGCGCCCGCGCGCGCGGCTTCCGCTGAGACGAAATCCACCAGATCATGCACGTGCAGCACGTTCCCGCAGGAGAACACGCCGGGCACGCTCGTTGCGAGCGTCTCATCCACCACGGGGCCGTTCGTCGCCGGGGAAAGCGCCACGCCCGCCATCGCGGAAAGCTCGTTTTCCGGGATAAGGCCGACCGAGAGCAGTAACGTATCGCATGCGAGCTCCCGCTCCGTGCCGGGGATGGGGTTCTTCGCCGCGTCCACCTCTGCGATCGTCACGCCCGTGAGGCGTTCCCGGCCGTGGACGTCCACGACGGTATGGTTGAACAGCAGCGGGATGCCATAATCGTCCAAACACTGCACGATATTGCGCCTGAGGCCGGAGGAATAAGGCATGATCTCCACGCAGGCGAGCACCTCCGCGCCGGAGAACGTCATCCGCCGCGCCATGATGAGCCCGATGTCGCCAGAGCCGAGGATCACGACCCGCTTGCCGGGCATGCGCCCTTCGAGGTTCACGAGCTTCTGCGCTGTGCCCGCGGTGAAGATGCCCGCGCAGCGCCAGCCGGGCGTGCCGAGCGCGCCGCGGGGCCGCTCCCGGCAGCCCATGGCGAGGATGACCGCCCCCGCCTCCACGGCAACGATCCCCTCCGCGCGGCTTACGTAAACCGCCCTGCGCTCCGGGGAGAGGGAGATGACCATCGCCCCGCACGCATAGGGGATGTTAAGCTCCCGCACGCGGGCAATATAGCGCGCCGCGTATTCGGGGCCAGTCAGCTCCTCCTGAAACGTATGCAGGCCGAAGCCGTTGTGGATGCACTGGCGGAGGATGCCGCCGAGCGCGTCCTCCCGCTCAAGGATCAGGAGGTTTTCCACGCCCGCCTCGCGCGCGGCACAGGCCGCGGCAAGCCCCGCCGGGCCGCCGCCGATGATGAGAAGGTCAACGCGTTTCGTTTTCATGTTTATCCCTCCGCCTTGCCGCCGAACAGGTCGGATTCAAGGTAACGGCTTTCGCCGCCGCATTTGGTGATGGAAAGCTCCGGCGCGGCCAATTCCTCCGCCAGCAGCTCCAGCGTCCGGGGCAGGCAGAAGCCCGCCTGGCAGCGCCCCATGCCCGCGCGGGTGCGCCGCTTGACGCCATCCACCGTGCGCGCGCCCACGGGCCTGCGGATCGCCGCGCGGATCTCCGCCTCGGTCACAAGCTCGCAGCGGCAGACGATCTTCGCATAATCCGGGTCCCGGGCGATGGCCGCTTCACGCTGCGCGTCCGTCATGTCCCGGAATTTCGGGATGCCGGGGCGGATGGGATTAAAGGCCGGGTTCGGCCTTGCGCCGAGGCGCTCCGCGACCGCCTGCGCAAGGAATTCGCCGAGGGCGGGCGCGGCCGAAAGGCCGGGCGATTCCACACCGAGCGCGTTGAAGAACAGCGGCGCGTCCGCGGGTTCGCCGAGGATGAAATCATCCGTTTCCGCATGCGCGCGCACGCCCGCATACGTCGTGATGAACGCGCGCGCCGGGAGCGCGGGCCAGGAGCGCTTCGCGCGTTCGAGCACGCGGGCAAGCCCGGCGGCCGTGGTGCGCGTATCATCCTTGTCCGGGATGTCGTCCGCCGTGGGGCCGATGAGGATAGTGCCGTCCACCGTCGGGGCGATGAGCACGCCCTTGCCCATCGCCGTGGGCAGTTGGAAGATGGTGGAGCGGAATGCATCCCGGTAATTCTTATCCACGATGTAGTATTCGCCGCGGCGGGCGGTGATAGAGTGCTTCTCTTCGGAAACCATGTTATTGAACTCCGCTGAATGCACGCCCGTGCAGTTGACGACCGCGCGCGCCGTGAACTCCCCGCGCCCGGTCTCAACCCGCCAGCCGCCTGCCGCGTTGCGGGCGACGGCCGTCACCGGCGTTTCCCGAAAGAAGGCGACGCCGTTTTGCGCGGCGTTTTCCGCATAGGCGACGGTCAGCTCATACGGGCAGACGATGCCGCCTGTGGGCACATCGAGCGCCGCGCAAGCCTCCGGGTTCAGGTTCGGCTCACGGGCGAGCAGCGCTTCCCGCCCGAGGATGGCGAGACCCTTCACGCCGTTCGCCTCCCCGCGCCGCTTGAGTTCCATAAGCACCGGAAGTCCGCCCTCCTCAAACGAGACGACGAGCGACCCGTTGCGGGAAAATGGCACGGAAAGCTCCTTCGTGATGCGCTCGAACATCGCGTTGCCGCGCACGTTGAACTTCGCCTTGTTGGAGCCGGGCGCGGCGTCGTACCCGCCATGGACGATCGCGGTATTGGCCTTGCTTTGGCCGTTGCAAACGTCCGCGGTCTTTTCGAGCAGGGCGACGGAAAGGTCGTAGCGCGCAAGCTCGCGTGCCACGGCGCAGCCCACCATGCCGCCGCCGATGAGGATCACGTCATAAAACATAGGATCTATCTCCACCTTTTATTTAGGAAATTTAGGGGGTGCTGTGTTCCGGCAGCGGGAACAATCCCCCGTCATGGCTTGCGCCGTTTCTCGCGGCAGTTCGTAGTGGCCGCGCGGGTAAGGCAATCCTCAGTCAGCGCTCGCGCGCTGACAGCTCCTTTGCCAAAGGAGCCTTTTGGTCTGTGTGCTTTCGAGCGGCACCCGTATACGGAAAAATGTTGGGGTGAACCACTTCCAAACGCCCCCTTTCTGAAAGGAGGTGGCACAGCGTAAGCCGTGACAGAGGATTGCCGTATACAGAATCCGTTGGAGTTCACCACTTCCAAACGCCCCCTTTTTGAAAGGGGGTGGCAGCGCGCTAGCGCTGACGGGGGATTGCCGTATACGGAAACCCGTCAGAGTTTACCGTTCCCAAAAGCCTCCCCTTATTCTTTCGCCCAGCCCATCGCGCAGTGTACGGCTTTCTTCCAGCCAGCAAGGCGCGCCTCACGTTCCGCTTGCGGCATTGCGGGCTCAAAGCGGCAGCCCAGCCGGCGCGCCTGCCGGAGCGCGGCCCGGCTTTCCCAGAAGCCCACGGCGAGGCCCGCAAGGCAGGCCGCGCCAAAGGCGGTCGTCTCCACGCAGGCGGGGCGGCACACCGGCACGCCGGTCATATCCGCCTGGAACTGCATCAGGAAATCGTTCGCGCTGGCGCCGCCGTCCACATTGAGCGCACAAAGGCAGATGCCGGAATCCTCCTGCATGGCGGCGAGCACCTCCTGCGTCTGGTACGCGAGGGATTCGAGCGCCGCGCGCACGATGTGATCCCGGTTCACGCCGCGCGTGAGGCCGACGACCGCGCCCCGGGCGTATGCGTCCCAATGGGGCGCGCCGAGGCCCACGAATGCGGGCACGAGATAGCAGCCGCAGGTGTCCGGGACGCGCCGGGCGCATTCCTCCGATTCCGCTGCGCTGCCGATGAGCTTGAGTTCATCCCGCAGCCATTGGATCGCCGCGCCCGCCACGAAGATCGACCCTTCGAGCGCGTAATCCACGCGGCCTTCCGCGCCCCAGGCGATCGTCGTCACAAGGCCGCTGCGGGACGCGATGGGCGTGTTCCCCGTGTTCATGAGCAGGAAGCAGCCCGTGCCGTAGGTGTTCTTCGCCTCGCCTGGGGCAAAGCAGGTCTGCCCGAAGAGCGCGGCCTGCTGATCCCCCGCCGCGCCCGCGATGGGGATGGGCGCGCCGAAGAGCGCGGGCTCCGTTTCGCCGTAAACGCAGCTCGAAGGCTTCACCTCCGGCAGCATGCAGGCGGGAATATCCAAAATGGAGAGGAGCTCCGCGTCCCATTGCAGCGTGTGGATGTTATAAAGGAGCGTGCGCGACGCGTTGGAATAATCCGTCACATGCGCGCGGCCGCCGGTCAGGTTCCAGATGAGCCAGGTGTCGATCGTGCCGAAGAGCAGCTCGCCCGCCTCGGCCCGCGCCCTTGCGCCAGGCACGTTTTCCAAAACCCACCGGAGCTTTGTGCCGGAAAAATACGCGTCCAGCAAAAGCCCGGTCTTTTCCCGGAACAGGGGCTCCAGCCCTTTTTCGCGCAGCGCGTCGCAATACTCCGCCGTGCGCCTGCATTGCCAGACGATCGCCGGGCAGATGGGCCTGCCCGTCCGCTTATCCCAGACGACGACCGTTTCCCGCTGGTTCGTGATGCCGATAGCAGCGACCTCGCCCGCGTCTGCGCCCGCTTTTGCAAGCGCCTCCCGCGCCACCTGGAGCTGGACGGCGAGAATCTCCTCCGCGTCGTGCTCCACCCAGCCGGGTTTCGGGTAATGCTGTGTGAACTCCCGCTGCGCAACCTGCACAAGCGTCTGCTCCCGGTCGAACAGGATGGCGCGGCTCGATGTGGTGCCCTGGTCGAGCGCGAGGATATAACGTTTCATTATGGCGTGGTCCCCCTTCCGTTTCGGCTGATTTTTGAAAAAAGAAAAACGGGCAGGGAGCGCCCTTGCCGCGCGTCCGTGTTCCCGTCTCAAATGCTCATGGAACAAATCTTCACTTGCTGCATCTATTATAGAATCCCCGCGGCGCGCTTGTCAACAGGGAATGGGCTTGACATTGCCCGTGCGCCGGGGTAGTCTAATTTTTGAAAAGAAGCGGATAAGCGGGAGGGAACGCCATGCAAAACGCCATTGCGGAAAAGCTCAGCGAAAACCCGGTGATCGCGGCGGTTGCGGAGCCGGAATGCCTGCCGCATGCGCTTGCGAGCGACTGCACCGTCGTGTTCCTCCTCGCGGGGGACATCCTCAACATCGGCGCGATGGTGGACGCGGTGAAAGGCGCGGGCAAGGCCGCAATGGTGCACCTTGACCTCATCGAGGGCCTTTCCGGCAGGGAGATCGCCGTGGATGCGATCCACGCCATGACCCGCGCGGACGGCATCATCTCCACTCGGGCCGCGCAGATCAAGCGTGCGCGCCAGCTTGGGCTTACAACCATCCAGCGCGGCTTCCTGCTGGATTCGCGCTCCGTGCGCAGCTTGCAGGCGCAGGCCGCGCAGGGGAGGCCGGACTATGTGGAGATCCTACCCGGCCTCATCCCGCGCGTGATCGGGGAGCTTTCCCGGAGCATGAACGCGCCCATCATCGCGGGCGGGCTCATCAAGAGCAAGGAGGAGGTCGTCGCGGCGCTCAGCGCGGGCGCGGTAGCCGTCTCCACCACGGCGGAGGCCGTCTGGGCGCTTTAGATCCCCCGGATGATCGAATCCATCTCCTCGCGCGAACGCGCGCGCCGCGCCCGCTGGATCAGCGCGTCCTTCGCGGCTGGGGAAAGCCGCGCGAAGCGTTCCATCGCCTCCATATCCTGCGAAAGGGACATCAAAAACCCGATCGGCACTTCAGAACTCATAAATCCTTATATCCTCCCAAAAGAAATCCATAGGGGAAGTATGCGCAGCTTGGCCGCGCCGCATGCCCGGCGTCAGGCTCCCTCCGGAGCGCCGTGCCGCCGCAGGAAGGCGAGCAGCGCCGCCTCGCAGCGCTCCCGTTCCACGAGGTAGGAAAGGCCGTGCCCGGCTTCCGGTACGAGGAAAAGCTCCTTTTCCGCAGCGCAGGCGGCGTAGTTTTCCCGCGTCATCGCCGGAGGGACGAAATCGTCCTTCTCCCCGTGCGTAAAGAACACGGGGATACTTTTGTTCCGGCGCATCGCCTCCACGGCGGAGCAAGCGTCGTACCGCCAGCCGCCGAAAAGCCCGGAGAAGGCGCTCGAAAGCCGCAGCACAAACGCGGGGCAGCTCCCGAGCACCTGCCGCGCGACGGAGCCGATGATCGCCATTGGCGAAGTGAAGCCGCAATCCGCGATCACGCCGCGCACGTTTTCCGGCAGCGGCAGCGCCGTGGCCATGAGCACCGTCGTCGCGCCCATGGAAATGCCGCTCAGGAACAGCGGCAGCGCCGTGCCGAAGCGCCCGGCGGCATATTCCGCCCAGAGGCGGCAATCCTCACGCTCCTTTACACCGAATGTAATGTATTTTCCCTCGCTCGCCCCACAAGCGCGCTCGTCCGGCAGGACGATATGGTATCCGTTTTCATGATAAAACCGCAGCACGCAGGAAAAATCCCGCACGCCCGTGGCGCGGTAGCCATGCATGAGGAGGATCGTCCCCACGGCGTTTTCGCACGGCAGCACCTGTGCCGCAAGGCGAAGCCCGTCCGCGGAAACGATGGAAACGGCCTCCGGCCCCTGCGCGGCGAACCACGCGGCGCTCCGCTCCATCTCCGGAAGGAACGGGCCGTAGATATCCTGATCCAGCGGGAGCGCATCCTGCCCGGCCCGCCTGCGGGACGCAAGCAGGAACACCGCAAGCGCCGCCGCCGCCGAAAACAGCGCTGCAAGCCCCAGGAGCGCCGCAAGCGCAATGAAAACGATCTTTATTAACTGCATGATACTTTCCCCCAAAATCCCCTGTTTTTGCATAGTATAGCACGGCGCGCGGTGTGTGCGGGCACTCGGCGTGCGAATTCATACGAATTTTCCATTTGGGATTTCCCAAATATTCGCTCTTGACATTTTGCACATACTGTATATACTGTAAATATACAGTTGAGCAAGGAGGAACCCCGTGCAGCTTTCCATCGACAACCGGAGCGACCGGCCGATTTATGAGCAGATCGCGGAGCAGATCAAGGCGCAGATCATCAGCGGCGCGCTGACGGAGGACACGCTCCTGCCCTCCATCCGCAGCCTGGCGAAGGACCTGCGCATCAGCGTCATCACGACCAAGCGCGCTTACGAGGAGCTGGAGCGGGCAGGCTTCATCTATACCGTCGCGGCGAAGGGCTCCTTCGTGGCGCGGCGCAACGTGGAGCTTTTGCGGGAGGAAAATTTGAAGAAGATCGAGGCGCACCTCAAGGAGGCGCTCGCGCTTGCCGCGTCCTGCCGGCTTACGCGGGAATCGCTCTCTGAGATGCTGTGCGTGCTGGACGAGGAGGGATACTGGAAATGAACGCATTGGAAGTGCGGGGCGCGGGCAAGCGCTACAAGGGCTTCGTGCTCGAGAACGTGAGCTTCGCGCTGCCGGAGGGCTGCATCCTTGGCCTGATCGGGGAAAACGGCGCGGGCAAGACGACGCTTATCAAGCTGCTGCTCGGGATGATCGAGGGCGAGGGGGAACTCCGCGTGCTCGGGAAGGACGTGCGCCGGGAAGGGACCGCCATCCGCCAGGAGGTCGGCGTGGTGCTTGACGAGGCGAGCTTCCCGGGGAGCCTCAGCGCGAGGCAGGTGAACAAGGTGCTCCGGGACGCTTACGTAAATTGGCGGGAGGACGAATTCTTCCGCCTCCTCAAACGCCTTGCCCTGCCGGAACGCAAGCCGTTCAAGGAGTTTTCCCGGGGCATGAAGATGAAGCTCGCTATCGCGGCCGCGCTTTCGCACGAGGCGAAGCTCCTGATCCTCGACGAGCCGACGGGCGGGCTCGACCCCATCGTGCGGGATGAAATCCTCGATTTGTTCTACGAGTTTACGCGGGACGCCGGGCATTCCATCCTGATCTCATCCCATATCGTGACGGACCTGGAGAAGCTGTGCGACTATGTCGCCTTCCTCCACAGGGGGAGGCTGCTGTTCATGGACGAGAAGGACGCGCTGCTCGAGCGCTACGGCGTGGTGCGCTGCACAAAGGCGGAATGCGCCGCGCTTGCGCCGGGCGCGGTGCGCGGCATGCGCGAGGGGCCCTACGGTGTGGAGGCGCTGTGCGAACGCGCGCTTTTGCCCCAGGGTGTTGCCTGCGCGCGGCCTTCCATGGAGGATGTGATCGTGTTCCTGGCAAAGGAGGGGACAAAATGAAGGGATTGCTTCGCAAGGATCTTTACGTGCTCTTTCAGGCGAGCCGCGCGCAGCTTTTGATCGCGCTGCTGTTCCTCGGGCTCTCTATGGCGACGGAGAACCTGCTTATGGCCTATATGCTTGCGCTCTACGCGGGGATGACGCCGCTCACCGTGATCTCGCTTGACGAGCAGAGCCGCTTTGACCGCTTCGCGCTCGCCCTGCCGTGGTCGCGCGCGCAGATCGTGCTGAGCAAGTACATCCTCTGCTTTGCGGCGGGCTGCGCCGCGGCGGCTGCGTACCTGCTCTGCACGCTGGCGCTCGGCCCCATCCTGGGCAGCGCGGCAAACCCGGCGGAAGCGCTGGCGACGTCCTGCGGCATGCTCGCCGCCGGCATCCTCCTCCCGGCGCTGATGCTCCCATTGGCGTTCCGCTTCGGCACGGAGAAGGGCCGGATGTGGAGCATGCTCATCATGATCGCAGCAATCCTCTGCATCGGCGTTTTCGTCACGGATGCGGGCGGAGGCCTCTTCCACCCGGCGGGCGGGTTTGGCACGGCCCCGCTCTGGCTGCTGCCGCTTGGCGCGCTCGCGCTGTTCGCGCTTTCCGCGCTCGTTTCCGTGGGGATCTATAAGCGGCGGGAGCTGTGATTCCCCAGTTCGCGGCAGAACCAATAGAAAGCTGATCCCCGCCGGTCCAATGGACTTGCGAGGATCAGCTTGTCGAAAAAGCCTTTCCGGGATTGTCAAGGGCCGCAGCCCTTGACTTTCCATCGCGGGCAGCGGCCTGTGCGGTGCGAGCGAAAAGCCTTGCGCCGCAAGGCTTTCTTTACACGGAGCGCTGACCGCGCCATCGGCGCAAGCGCGACGTGAATCCCTCGATAAAGTGGCAGATGCCACTTTATCGACAGCATGAAAGCTCCCGCGGGAGCTTCTTTGTTATTTCAACCTGCCGCTCCAGTTCTCGATGTCAATCCCCGTATAGTAATGCGCCAGGATGGCACGATAATCGAAGCCATCCTTTGCCATGGCGTTTGCGCCGTATTGGCTCATGCCCACGCCGTGGCCGTAGCCCTTGGTGGAGACGCGCACATCATCCCCCACGAATTCGATGGTGAAGTTGGCGCTCGGGAGGTCGAGCGCCTTGCGGAATTGCCGCCCGGTAGCCTCCGCGCCGCCCAGCCGCACGGTTTTGACCCGGCCGCTCGCGTAGCGGGCAGTGATCTCCACCTGTGCCTCCAGCTTTTTCGCAGAAAGGCCCGCCTTGGGGAAGGCCGCGTTGAGCTTTGTGAGGAAGTTCCTGCGCGAAAAGGCCGTGCTTTCCGCATAATGCGCGGAGCCCTCTTCGCCGGGGCTTTCCACGCTCACAAGGTATGGCTGTGCGCTCGCAAACACGTTTTCCGAGCTCTCCGTCATCCCTCCCGCAGTGGAATGATAGAGCGCCTCGATCAGCGCGCCCTCATAGGTGGCGACCTCGCCTGCCGTGCCGTAGACGGCTTCCGTGACGCGCGCGGAATAATAGGCCGCGTCCGCCCCCCACTTTTCGGCGAGCTGATCTGGGGAACGATAGGATTGGCAGCAGGCACTGTCCGTGCAGACGTCCGCACCGCGGCGGCCGCAGGGCGTTCCGCCGCAGGCGGCAAGGTGGCGCAGCGTAAACGTCCGCGCAGCGACGGCCTGCGCCTTAAGCGCTTCCTCTTCAAAAGCGGCGGGCATTTCGGCTGCGACCACGCCGCAAAGGTATTCCTCCAGATGCATGGAAAGCACACGGTCGTTCTCATCGTCATAAACGGCGATTACGGCGGAAATATCCTCCAGCAAAGGCTCGGGGACATCCGCTTCCCCGCCTGCGATGGCGCAGCCGCGCAGCAGCAACACAAAAAGGCTCAGCGCAAGTGCGGCAAGCCCGAGCGGCAGCGGCTGGAGCAGCGGGAATGCGGGCGGCGCGGCACGTCTGCGCGCCCGGCGCGTTGAAGGACGATATTCCATAGTTTCATCCGTATGCAGGCGCTTCCCGTTTAATTCATTTGCTTCCAGCATGCAAGTGCATGTATAATAAAGGGAAAGGATGACAAATACTGTCAAAGGAGAGGCAAAGGCATGCAGGGACAGAACAGCGCGGGCACGGAACGTGGCAGGCAGGAAATGATCGCGCTTCTCAACAGCGGCGATAAGCGTGAACTGCGCGCGTTCATGCAGCTTTATTCCAAGCGGATCTATGACCGTGCGTTCGACATTACGCACGATCCGGCCAAGGCAAAGGACGCAACACGGCGCGTGCTTGCGGAGGTGGCTTCGCTCGCCGCGCGCGGCGAGTTAAAGGAGAACATCGATGCGCAGCTCATGGCGCTGACGGATCAGGTATGCAGCGAGGCCCTGTTCTTCAGCAGCCTGGTAGACGAAGCGCTGAAGGCTGAAGCAGCGCCCAAAGCGCCCGATATGGCGGCGCAGGAAGCGCCCGCAGCTGCGGAACCCCGGGAGCAGCAGGCAGATGTGCTCTGGACAGCCTGGGAAAATACCCCCGCGGAAGAAACGATCCTGGAACCGGGGACGGAGGCGGCTGACATGGAAATGTCCGGCACGGAAACGCCCGGCATGGATCTGCCCGGCGTGGAGCCGGATGAAGCGGAAGAGCTGGATGCAGAGGTGCCCAACCTGTTTGACGACGACGCGGACACGCCGCCCACAAACCGCCGACGGCAGGAAAAGCCTGCAAAGCGCTATGCGCCGGCACAGGAAGAAGATGAGGACGAAACCACAAGCCCGCTGCTCGTGATCGCCATCATCCTGCTTTCGATGCTGGTGGTGTTCTTGGTGTGGATCCTTATCGTTAAACTGATGGCCAGCGGCGTTTTACCGAATTTCGACTTTGGGTTTGCCGATTGGTTCAACACGCATATATTTAAGCTGTATTAATACCATATTAAGTTCCAAGAAACGCTATTGACAGTCATTTGACCATGTGTTAATCTATTAACAGCAGGGAGGCAGGATACGTTTCCCCGCACATTCGGGAAAAGGGAGGGTTTTGTTATGGACGGATTCCTTGCATACATTGTCGGCTGGAGCTTGCCGGCGCTCGTCTGCCTGCTGGTGGGCCTTGGGCTGATGATCTTCGAAATGTTCACGCCCGGCATGGGGCTGCCCGGCATCCTCGGCGCAGGCGCGCTGATCGCAGCCGTGGTGCTGCGGGCGGATTCGTTTGCTTCGGCGCTCATCACACTCGCAGTCATCATCGTGATCCTTGCGGTTGCGGCGTTCTTCGTGTACCGTTCGTTCCAAAAAGGCGCGATCTCGCGCTCCCAGATCGTCCTCAACGACACGATTGAGAAAAAGTCCACCTCGCTTTCGGACGCAAGCGCGCAGGAGCTCATTGGGCTCGAAGGCGAATGCCTGACGGCGCTGCGCCCTTCCGGCAATGCAGACTTTGACGGCCGCAGGCTGGATGTGGTGAGCGCAGGCGAATTCATCGAAAAGGGCAGCCGCGTGCGGATCGAAGCCGTGGAAGGGCTGCGCATTTTGGTGAAGAAGATCTAAGTTGACCAAAGGAGGCGGCCTTCGGTGAAATTTTGCATGAAATGCGGCGCATTCTATGAGGAGAAGGGCGGCGAAGGCTGTCCGCATTGCAAGGAGAACGCGCGGCTGCATGCTGCGGCGGAGGCCGCTGAAACCGACCACGGGATGGATGCGGAAACGGCGCGGCGCGCGCGCAGGCGCGCGTGGGTCGAGCTTTGCATCGGCATCCCGGTGTTCATCGGGGTTATCTATCTCATTATTTCCCTCATCCGGGTAATCCGGGGAGGTTAATAAAAACGAAGGGCTAGAACAAATCAGTTTAATTCAGGGAGGTTTATCATGCCAGAACTCGTAGTATCCGTTCTCATCATCGTCGCGGCGATCATTTTCCTCGCAATTTTCTTCAGCTTCGTACCGGTCGGGCTTTATATCTCGGCCCGCGCTTCCGGCGTAAAGGTCGGCATCGGCCAGCTCGTTGCGATGCGCATCCGCAAGGTCGTGCCCTCGCGCATCGTGAACCCGATGATCAAGGCGACCAAGGCCGGCCTGGTGATCTCGCTCAACAAGCTGGAAGCGCACTACCTCGCGGGCGGCAACGTGGATCGCGTTGTGAACGCGCTTATCGCCGCGCAGCGCGCTGGCATCCCGCTCGATTTTGAGCGTGCCTGCGCAATCGACCTCGCCGGCCGCGACGTGCTCAACGCGGTGCAGATGAGCGTCAACCCGAAGGTCATCGAGACGCCGGTCATCGCAGCCATCGCAAAGGACGGCATCGAGCTGCGCGCTAAGGCGCGCGTGACCGTCCGCGCCAACATTGACCGGCTCGTCGGCGGTTCCGGTGAAGAAACGATCATCGCCCGTATCGGCGAAGGCATCGTCACGACGGTCGGTTCCTCCAAGACCCATAAGGACGTCCTCGAAAACCCGGATCTCATCTCCCAGACCGTGCTCAACAAGGGCCTTGACGCAGGTACCGCGTTCGAGATCCTTTCCATCGACATCGCGGATGTGGACGTAGGCCGCAACGTCGGTGCACAGCTCCAGATCGACCAGGCGGAGGCAGACAAGCGTATCGCCCAGGCGAAGGCGGAAGAGCGCCGCGCGATGGCCGTTGCGCAGGAGCAGGAGAACAAGGCGGAAGTGCAGGGCATGCGCGCCCGCGTGATCGAGGCCGAGGCCGAGGTGCCGCGCGCGATCGCAGCAGCGTTCCGCGAGGGCAAGCTGGGCGTAATGGACTACTACAACATGCAGAACGTGATTTCCGATACCAAGATGCGCGATTCCATCGCGGGCGGCGCGCAGGCGGAAAAGAAGGAATAAGCGTGCGCTGAACCATCCGGTGCCCGGCGCAACGCCGGGAGAAGGGAGCGCAGATGGAAATACTCGTATTGCTTCTGATCATCTTCGCGGTGGTCAACGCGAGCAAAAACAAGAAACAGGCACAGCAGCAGGAGCAGGCGCGCAAGCGCCAGGCGGATGTGCGTTCTCTGGAGAGTGAGCAGGCCCGCGCAGCTGAGCGCCTACGGGATTACCAGGCGCAGCGCCAGCGGCAGGGGAACCCTGCCGCTGCGCCCGGCGCGCCCATGGCTCCTACGGTGCGGACGGCCGGGCAGGGCACGTCCACGCAGCCAGGCGGTGCATGGCGCTGCACTTGCGGCGAAACGAACCGCGCGGCCGCTAGGTTTTGTACGGCCTGCGGCAAGGCGCGCTATGGAGGCAGCATGAACTATGCTTCCACTGAGGGCGGCGGTGTTTCGGCGGAAGGTGCCGCTGCGCCGGGTTCTCTTGGCGGCACAAAGCCGCTGCAGGCCCGGCCGCACCCTGTGACGGCCTCCGTGACGCAGCATGTGGTAAAACCGCTGACGGAATCGACGCACCGCCATGTGGAATCGAGCATGACGGGCATCGAGGAGTGCCACGAACCGGCTGTTCCGCAGCCGCATGAGCGGGACGCTTATGCGCGCGGCGCAGAGCGGGCAGAGCTCCCCTACGGGCTCGTGTTCAACAGGGACGCAGTCACGCAGGGCGTGCTGTATGCGGAGATCCTGGGCAAGCCGAAAGCGCTGCGCAAGCGCGGCGCATAAGCGCAAAAAACAAAGAGCATGAAAAAGAGCGGGTGCATACCCGCTCTTTTTCATGCTGTCGATCAAGTGGCAGATGCCACTTGATCGAGGGATTCACGTCGCGCTTGCGCCGATGACACAGCCAGCGCTCCGTGTAAAGAAAGCCTTGCGCCGCAAGGCTTTTCGCTTGCACCGCACAGGTCGCTGCGCGCGATCAAAAGTCAAGGGCTGCGGCCCTTGACAATCCCGGAGAGATTTTTTCATGTCCGCGCCGCAGCCGCAGCAGCTGGAGGAGCCGGGACAAGGCGGCCGTATCTTTTTCGGCGGCACAGTTTGCTGAAAGGAACAGCGCTCGTTTCCCATGCTTCAGAAATCAGGGAACGCGCAAGGCGGCGGGAGCACACCCGAGTGTATTCCCGCCGCCTTGCAGTAAAGATTGGTTTCGTTTTTACTCCACGATCAGGCAGCTGTTGTGCATATAGCCCGTATAGCCGTTGGCCGTGCAATAATACCAGCCCGTTTCCGAAACGGAAAGGATCGTAACCGGCGTGCCGCCGTCGATCAGCGCTATAACCGCAGCGCTCGTGCTCCCCGCCGCGCGCATGCGCGCCTGCGTCCCTTCCTTCACGCGCGTGCCGGATGTGACCGCCGAGCCCTGATTCGGCGTGGGCACCGGAGTCGGGCTTGCCGTGCCGCCGCCGATGGAGATGCCGCCGCTTGTTCCGCTGCCCGGCGTGGGCGCCGGCGCGGCTGTGGCAGCGGGTGCAAGCGCCGCCGTGTCGAGCGTGGGATAGACGAGCGCCGTGCTCTTCACGACGTACTTGGTGCGCAGATAGCCCTCCACGCCGTTATAGGAGCCATACCACCAGCCCTTCTTCGGGTTGGAAACCACCGCCGCTTCCCCGCCCTTCGGGATCGTCGCAAGCTTTTTGGAGCCCGTGCTCATAGAAGCGTATACGTAAGTCTTCTTCGTGGCGGTGTAAGCCTCCTGCGTCTGCACCGGCGCATCCGGGTAACAAAGGATGTACTGCGTTTTCACATAGCCGAGCGTGCCGTCCTGGAGCTTCGCCTTGCACCAATCGGAGCCAATCTGCAGCAGAATCATCTTCTGCCCGCGTGAAAGCGTCGCCACAGTGGTGTCGCGCGAATTGGAAAAGCCGGTGCGCAGCGGTACGTTGTCGTAGCGGCAGATTGCGGGGATTTCCGCCGGGTCCGCCTTCGTGTCCGTGGGCTGCACATAATCCGAATAGGACGGGATCGCAGCCTTGAGCTCTTTCACAAGCTCCGGGTTTGCGGCTTTCTTCCGGTCGATCTTACAGGTGGTTCCCGGCGGGCAGTTATAGAAGATCCACTGGGCGACATGCGGCAGGACGCGCACGCAGCCATGAGAGACGTTCTCACCCAGTTTCCGATACGCGGTGCGGGACATGCTGGAAAGCTTTTTGGAATTGTACATCACAGAATGGATGTAGATGCCGCGCACCACCTGCGTCCAATACTGCGCATACTGGCCGAAGGCTACAAAGTAGCCGAAGCGCTCCTTGAGCTGGCCCAGTTTAAATGTGCCCGCTCCGGTCGGGTTTTCCTCGTTCCCGGTGGTGCACAGGCTTTGCAGCACGATCGGCCCGCCGATGGCGCCCTCGTAAACGGTGATAATCTGGTTCACCAGGTCGATCTCAATCGTGTAGCGGTTCGGGTCGGTGTTGTCATAGTCGATTTTGCTGGTCATGCCCGGCAGCACCGCCGCCTCGGCGGGCATGGCTGGGATGAGCGCAATGGCTGTGGCTAGGCAGAGCACAAGCGCAAGCAGGCGTTTTTTCATCATGGTTCCTCCATCCGTTTTGTTTATTGAAAACAAGCGCGGCTCAGGCCGGCTTTTTTTCCTCCGCGTCCGTTGGTTTGCAAAGCAGGTAGGTAACCGCGAAGCCTCCTATGAGCAAAGCGAGGCAAAGCGCCTGCATTGGGGACCAGGTAAATCCCGGGAAGATCAGCACGATAGAGCCTGCAAGAAGGCCCAATACCGCATAATAAGCATACCCATGATGCCGGTCAAACATGCGTTTGACCAGCGTGATCGTTGCGAACACGGTCACACCCGCGCCAGCGGCGACGCATGCCATCGCCGGGATGTTGAAACTGTTGAGCGCGGAAAGCAGCGGCTCATACAGCCCCATATACATTAAAATGAACGACGTGCTGATGCCCGGGATCACCGTGCCGAACGCAATGAGCACGCCCGCAAGCGCCGCGGTCCATCCGTTAAACGGCCAGGCTTGGCCGCCTGTAATCAGTTTATCGCCCGCGGCGAACAGGAGGATCAGCACAATGCCAAAGGCTGTCCCAAACAGATAGCGCTTCTTGAAGCCATGCTGGTTAGCCTCTTTCATAAAGGAAGGAACGCCGCCGAGCACCAAGCCGATGAGGGCGTACATCACGGGCATCCTCCAGTTTGCCATCAGCCACTCGACCAGGCGGCTCGTGGCGAGAAGCCCCACCACGCCGCCAAGCCCCAAGGGGAGCAGGAACAGCGCGTTGCGCTTAACTGCCTTAAAGAAACCTACCACAGCGTCAATCACCGGGCGGTAAACGCCCATCGAAACCGCAAGCACGCCGCCGCTCGCACCGGGCAAAATCGCCGCAATGCCGATGATGGCCCCCTTCAAGAGCCGCATCCAAAATCCGTTTTGTCTTTCGTCCATTCAATACTCCCAAAAACCCCGGCTTTGCAGCCATGCGCGCGTATCCCGCCGCAGCGTGCAGAATCGCTCACCTGTATTGTATCGCAAAATATTCCATCAAGTACAGCGGTTTAAGCAAAATTTACAAATGCTTGATTTTTCACGCACCGGCAGATTTTTCTCTTGCAAAACTGCTGAAAATGCGGTATCATATCTAAGCATGATTGCGCCAGGCAAGAGCAATAAGCCTTATGTGTGGAGAGATGGCTGAGTTGGTCGAAGGCGCACGACTGGAAATCGTGTATGGCAGGAATGTCATCAAGGGTTCGAATCCCTTTCTCTCCGCCACGTCGGAGCAAGCTATATATCGCTTGCTCCGACTTTTTTACAAAAATTAGAGCGTGCTCGCTCCGCTGTTCCGCTGTTCCTCCTTTCCGCAAAAGGCCACGCTCGGCTCACCTGCCCGGCTGTAAACATCCTAGCAGCGGCTCACCGCCGCTGCCAACCTTTTGCTGCGGGCTACGAGGTTCAATCCCCACCAGTGAAACGCCAAAAATGGCTTTATTGCAGGCAAAAGGCGCGCCTCCTGGCGCGCCCCTGTTGTCGTTTTGTTCTAGCCGCTATGCCACGTCGTGCTCGTATTGCAGCTTGTACAGCTTGTAATAGATGCCGCCCTGGCTGAGCAGTTCCTGGTGGTTCCCCTCCTCCATGATGCGGCCCTTGTGCATGACGATGATCTTGTCCGCGTTCTGGATGGTGGAAAGCCGGTGGGCGACGATGATGGTCGTCCTGCCCTCCATGAGCTTGCCGAGGGCGTCTTGGATCAGCGCTTCCGTTTCTGTATCGATGTTGGCGGTCGCCTCGTCGAGGATCAGCACGGAGGGCTTGAACGCAAGCGTCCGTGCGAAGGAGAGAAGCTGCCTCTGCCCGGCGGAAAACGCCGCGCCGCGCTCGATCACCTCATGCGAATAACCGCCCGGCAGGCGGGAAATGAACCCAGCCGCGTTCACCGTTTCGGCCGCGGAAACGATCTCCTCATCCGTGATGGCCGTTTCGTTCAGGCGGATGTTGTCCCGCACGTTGCCGGTGAAGAGGAACACATCCTGCAGCATCTGGCCGATGTTGCGGCGGAGATCCTCCAGGCGGATCTTGCGGATGTCGATGCCATCGATGAGGATGGCGCCCTTCTGGATGTCGTAATACCGACAGATCAGGTTTTGGATCGTCGTCTTGCCCGCGCCCGTCGCGCCCACGAAGGCGACCCGCTGGCCGGGCTCCACGGTGAAGGAAACGTCCTGCAGCACCCATTCTTCACCCCGGTACGCAAACCAGACGTTTCTGAACTCGATCTTGCCGCGGAACGTATCCACGCTGACGGCATCCGGTTCGTTGACGATCTGCGGCTCCGTATCGAGCAGCCAGAAGATGCGCTCCGCGCACGCGTTTGCAGATTGGACGGTATTGAACTGCTCCGCGAGCTCCTGGATAGGCTGGAAGAACTTGTTGATATAGCGCTGGAACACGACGAGCGTGCCGATGGTAACAAGGCCGTCGAGCGCCATGTTGCCGCCCACAAAGAGGAGGATCGCAAGCGCCGCGATGTTCATCACGTAGGAAACCGGGCTGTACAGCGCAAATGTGATGAGCTGCTTCATGTTGATCTTGCGCAGCTCCTCCGTGCGGTTCTCGAAATCCTCCTTCACGTCGTTTTCCGCTGTGAATACCTGCACCACTTTCATGCCGGAAACGTGCTCCGCCACAAAGCCGTTAAGCTCGGAGATCTTCGCGCGCATCGTCCGGTAGATCTTGCGCGTGGCGCTGCGGAACACGAACGTCGCAACCGTGATGAGCGGGATGACGATGAAGATATAGAGCGAAAGCTTCACATTCTGCGAAAGCATCACCGCGATGACGCCCACGAGCACGAAGCAGCTTTTGAGGATGTTCACGATCACGCTTGTGAACATCTCGTTCACGGTTTCACAATCGTTCGTGACGCGGGTTACAAGCCGGCCGATCGGGTTGTCGTTGAAGAAGCCGACGTGCAGCTTCATCATGTGCGAGAAGATGTCGTTGCGCAGGTTGTAGATGATCTTCTGGCTTACCATGGCAAGGATCGCCGCCTGCGCATAGGTGAGGCCCATGACGATAAGCACCGTCGCAAGATAGATGAGGCCAAGGCGCACCACGCCCGCAAGATCCGCCGCGCGCAGCTCCTTAAGCTGCGCGATGGAAAAGCCCTCGCTGCTGACCTGCTCATATTTGGAGACGAAGTTGTCCACCGCGTCGCCCAAGATCTGCGGCTGGTACAGTTCCAGCACCACAAGGATGAGGATGATCGCAAGCGCCAGCGCGAACCACCCCGCGTAGGGCTTTGCATACCGCAGCAGCCTGCGGTTGGGGGACGCCTTCTTCCCAGCGGGCTTTGCCCGCTTTGCGTTTTCTGTTTTCCTGCTCACAGCGCATACTCCTCCTTCTTCATTTTTTCCAGGAGCTGCCTGTGGTAAAGGTCCGCGTACATGCCGCCAAGCGCGACAAGCTCCTCGTGGTTGCCCATTTCGGTGATCGTGCCGCCGGAAAGGACGATGATCTTGTCCGCATGCTGCAAGGTGGAGATGCGGTGCGCGATGATGATGTTTGTCTTGCCCGCGCGCAGCGTATGCAGGTTGCGGAGGATCTGCTCCTCGGTATCCGTATCCACGGCGGAGACGGCGTCGTCCAGGATCAGGATCTCCGGATCGAGGATCAGCGCCCGCGCGATGGCGATGCGCTGCTTCTGCCCGCCGGAAAGGGACACGCCGCGTTCGCCGACCATGGTCTCATAGCCGTCCGCAAAGTCCATGATATTCTCATGTACGCAGGCCGCCTTCGCCGCGGCGATGATCTCCTCCTCCGTCTTGCTGTGGTCGCCAAAGGCGATGTTGTTCTTCACCGTGTCCGAGAAGAGGAAATTATCCTGCATCACATAGCCGGTCGCACGGCGCAGGGTGTTGAGCGAAACGCTGTGGATCTCCCGCCCGCCGATGTAGATCATATCCCGTCCGGGGTCGTCCACGCGCAAAAGCAGGTTCGCAAGCGTTGTTTTGCCCGCGCCTGTGCGGCCGACGACGCCGAGCGTCTCCCCGCGCTTTACGAGGAAGGAAACGTCATGCAGCACGTCCTTTTCCGTGCCGGGATAGCGGAAGGTGAGGTTCTCCACGCGGATGTCGCCGGAGAGCGGCTCCTCTTTCCCGGCGGGGATCAGATCCGGGATGTCCGATTCCGTATGCAGCACAGCCTCCACGCGTTTGAGCGAGGCAGAGCCGCGGGTGACAACGTTGATGATCCTGCCGATGGAAGCGATCGGCCACACCAGCATGTTCAAGTATTGAATGAACGCAGAGAAGTCGCCCACGCTGATCTCCCCGAGGATAGCGATATAGCCGCCGTACGCGATGGCAATCGCCATCGCGCAGCCCGCGATCATATTCATGAACGGGAACATAAACGCCTGCACCTTCGCGTCACGGATGTTTGCTGTGCGGGATTCCATGTTTACCGTCTCAAACGCAAGGCATTCCTTTTGCTCCTGTACGAAGGCCTTGATGACCTTCACGCCGTTGAGCTTCTCCTGCACAAAATCGGCCACCTTGGAAAACGCCTCCTGGCGACGGGTAAACCGCTTGTGCATTTCCCGGCCGACAAACGTGCTCACCACGGCGACGAGGCTCATCGGCAAAATGGCCACGATGCTCAGCCGCAGGTCGATCTCAAAGATCATCTTTGCCATCGTGGCAAGGCCGATCGCAAGCGCGTCAAGCCCCATCATGATGGTGACGGCAAACGTCATGCGCACAGCCTCGATGTCGTTTGTCATGTATGCCATGATCTCGCCTGCCTTATGCTCATGGAAATATGAGGCGGGCAGCGTATTCAAATGGGAAAAGAGATCGTTGCGCATGTCGCGCTCGATCTTGCGCGCCGCGCCAAAGATGCAATAGCGCCAGGCGATGCGCCCGGCGAGCACGATGAGCGCGATCGCCGCCATCGTCAGAACCGCAGTAACAAAGCCGGACTGCGCAATGGTATTTGTTTCAATGCCGTCGATCACGTTGCCGACGATGATCGGCACCTCGGTCTGCGCCAAGTCGATCAGGATCAGCACCGCCATGCCGATGAGGTAGCTCCACTTGTACTTCCGGATAAATCGCCGCGCATATGGGCTTCGGAGGATATCCATGATGCCTGCCTTGCGCGCCTTCTTTTTCCCCATGCTCTTCTCCTTCGTGATCTGTCGAAATAGATCAAAACTCAAAACATCTCAATTCTAGCACTTGAAGCAGGCTTTATGTCAAGCCCTGCAACGGTTCGAAATGCAACCTGTTTGGTATTATATCGTATCTTGACGAAAAATTGAACCTGTGCGCAGTAACATTAACTTCGCCTTAACGCCTCCGGCGGCCTCTCTCCATTCGTTTGCAAAACGTGGTATTTGCCGCGCCAAATAGCCATAAATATAGGCAGAAACAGGAAGGAGCGCCAGGCAATGCAAAACCGTGTCCGATTCAGCGAGGTTACGAAGGCATATCTATGCCGGTATTATGAGATCCTTGACGAAATGGTCCAAGGCATGACGCAGGCGAGGCTGACCGAAAGCATTTCCGGCAGCTTCATTGTTCAGATGATCCCGCACCACCGGGCGGCGATCGAAATGTCACGCAACCTTTTGCAGTACACCACCTGCGTCCCGCTTCAGGACATCGCCGCGAACATCATCTCCTCCCAGACGAAAAGCATCGAGGCCCTGCAGCGCGTGGACCCGCAATGCGCCCTCGTACAAAACCAACCGCAGGACGTCTGCCTTTACCAGCGGAAGCTGCAGTCCATCCTGGGAACAATGTTCCATGAGATGCGGGAAGCCCCTGCCGACAACCGCCTCAACGCCGATTTCATCCGAGAGATGATCCCGCACCATGAAGGGGCGGTCCGCATGTCCGAAAATGCGCTGCGCTACCCGATCTGCCCGGAGCTCGTCCCGATTTTGCAGGCGATCATCACCTCCCAAAAGGCTGGGATCTGCAAGATGGAGCGCCTGCTCAAGCGGATGTGAGCGCATTTCAGGCTGTCGCTAAAGTGGCACCTGCCACTTTAGCGAGGTTTGCACTTCGCGCTTGCGCCGCCCGCGCGGCGAGCGCTTCGCGTAAAGAAAGCCTTGCAACGCAAGGCTTTTCGCTCGCACCGCACAGTTTCGCTGCTCGCGATCAAAAGTCAAGGGCTGCGGCCCCTGACAATCCCGGGAAGACTTTTTCGACACGCTGCGACGCATGCGGGCAGCCTTTCGGCTGCCCGCATGGTCCGCAATTCCAATTTAATTCAGGAACACTTCCTTCGCCGTTTCCGGCAGGAAATAGCCCTTCATGTCGTATTTGTTGTAAGTGCTGTATTCGGAGAGCACGCGCCCGCCAAGCGAATAGCTGCGGATGAAGCGCTTTCCGTCCACGCTCGTCCAATTTTCCGCATCCCAGCTTAGGTAGCCGTCCTCATCGGTCTGCTTTGCGTCGAACACAAGGTCGACCTGGCGGTTTTCTTTGGCGACGAGGTCGGTCAGTTCCGCTGTAGTCAAGTCGCGTTCGCATTTCTCTATCTTGTCAAAGACCTTCATCCTTCCGCTCCCTTCAGCCCACGTAGCCCGCCTGGCGGAGGATCTCCAGCGCCTTCCCGTGGTTCGCCTCGCTCATCATCACGAGCGGGCCGGTGCAGCCCATGCCGGTTTCCGCGTAGATGCCCGCTTTCCAAAGCGCCTTCGCCGCATCCTCAAGATCCATCACCTCGATGCCCGCAATGGACGCCGTGCAGGGCTCCGCCGGCGGGGCCTTCACTTCTTCCTCCGCCGCAGCGGGTTTCTGCGCCGCCTTGCGCGCCGCGAGGATTTTGCTGAGACCCGCCTGCTCCGCCTTGGCGAATTCCGCCCTGGCCTTCTCAAACACCTTGCCGCGCACGAGCTCCGCCGCATATTGCAGCGCGTTTGCGATGAGCGGCGCGCCGGAAGCCCGGGAGATGATGAGGATCAGCTTTTCATATCCCTGACCGATGCCGGGGCCATAGCCATAGCCCGTCGCCTCAAAGCTGCCGCCGGTCGTGTAGGCCGAAAGCATTTTGATGAGCACGTTGCCCGTAAGAGAATCGGTTACGAGTACATCCGGCGTACCCTGGAGCACATCGTTGCCACGCAGCACCGCGCCGCCGTCCGCCCGGGCGGAGCTTGCCCAGCGGAATTCGTAGCCCCCTTCCTTCAACTGGTTGAGCGCCATTTCCGCCTGCCGCGCGCCGTCCACGTTCAGGATGCCGACCGTGGGGTCTGCGACGCCGCAGGCCTTTGCAGCGATGATGCCGTCCACCGCGTTCAGAATCATGCCCTCGATGCGGTCGCCGCTCGAAGTGCCCGTGGTGTTTGCGATGAACATCTCCCGCCCGCGTGCCGGGGTTACCGCCCGGCCAACGGTCGAAACGCCGATCGGGAACGGGAAGTGCATCGTGACTGCGCCGTCCACCGCGCCGGATTCGACCATCTGCTCCATCTTCTTGTGGCCTTCCTCCTCGTTTGCGACGGGTACCGTCGTCACGCCCTCGGCGGTAAGCGTGCCGATGTAATATACATCTACGCCCCGCGCCGCGGCCATTTTGGCGGCGGCCATCGCGTTTTCCTCGCCGTGCTCGCTGCCCATGCCCGTGAGGGCGATCTTTGGCCTCGCGGCGAAGGAACCCGTCTCCAGCCCTTCCGCCATCCTGAGGAAGGATTGCGCAATGATTGTTTCCACGTTTGCCATACCGCGCACCTGCCTTATTCGGCCTGGCCCATCAGGGTAGCCGCGAATTCGCGCATCGCCTTTGCGATCAGCTTCTTGACCTCTTCTTCGCTCACGCCAGCCTCGGCGGGCGCGGCGCCCTCGTTCGCCTCGATCACAAAGGATACGCCGTCAAACAGGTTCGTCATGCGGCCGAGGAACAGCGAGCCCTTGCCAATAATCATCACGCGCTTGATCTTGCCGGCAAGGATGTCATTGCGCGCAAAGCCGATGTATGGTACGCCGGAGGGAATGTGGCCCTGTGTCGGCGCCCAGCCGGTGAGGCCATGCTCCTCGGTGAACTTTGCAAGGTCCTTCTTTTCAATGTCCCCGCGCTTCACCGCAAGCGCAGCGATCATCTTGTAGTTGGCAAGCGGCACGTCTCCCGCGCCCGCAGGCTTTGTGATGTCCGGATTCTGCATTTCGGGGGAGAATTTGTCCACATCCGTGACTTTAAGGCCCGCGCGCGCCAGCGGCTCGGTCACAAGGCTGCCGATGACGGCCTGCGGCGCAGAACCGGTGCCAACCGTGTGGCGGCCAAGGATGCTGAGGTTGATGGCCGGGCTCACGCCGTCGTCCTCACTGAGGATCACGGCAAAGCCGCCGATCATGTCCTCCAGGATGGGGAGGCCCTTCTTCACATGATCCTTGCCGTTCATGCCGAGCTTTGCGGTGCAGCCGCCTGCCGTGACGGCAACGGTCTTATACGCACCCGCCGCGACAAGCGCCGCTGCCTCTACCAGCGCATGCGCAGGGCCCGCGCAGAAGCCGCGCGTGTCGGAGCCGGTCGCATTGCCAAGGCCTGCGATCTCCGCAGCGCTCTTGGCAAAGTTGCCGCCGCCGCGCTGGTTCATGTCGCCGCAGGCTTCCTCAGAGCAATCGATCACGTATTCGACCGCGCCCTTTTCAACGCCCGCGTTCTTCACCGCGCTCAGCAGCGCCAGCACGGAGGAAGCCTTGGAAACAAGGTTCTCGTGCATCACGTGCGCGGAAAGGTTCGCGTCGATGTCGTGCGCGCGGTTCACACAGCCCACGAGCACGCCGTTATGGTACAGGCCTTCGGAGTGCTCCTCCGCCACAAGCCGGGCGACCTCCGCCGCGTCCACACCCTCGCCCACGCGCGCAAGGATCGTTTCATCCATGAGCGGGTTCGCTGCAAGCGCAGCCTTATGTGCGGCGACAAACGCAGCATCGAGCTTCACAAGGTCAAACACGTCGCAGGCCTGCATGAGCAGCAGGAACTCCTCCTGTGGCATGATCTGGCCAAACTGGCCAAAGCGGCTCGTCTCCGGGCACTTCTTGTCATGCCAGGGCTGCGGCACGGCCGCAAGTTCATCCGGCGTGACGTTGCCGATGTACACCTGGTTGGGGTAGTAGGAGAGCGTATCCTCAAAGCTGCGGATATGCTCCGGCAGTTCCTTTAAATATTCGCTTTCCGGGTTGACCACGCGCTCCGTGGTCTGCGTAGTGCCGTTGTGGATCACCATGTCCGGCGTATGGACGAGGATGTAGCCCGCGCCCTTGATGATGCTTTTCATATCAATAAACTCCGTCCTTTCAGCAATGATTGTTCCGTTTTTGCGTTTCCGCTCCGCGCGGCCGGAAGATGTGCTTTTACAGGTTGGGGCGGCGGCATCCGCCGCCGCCCCCTGCGTGTCCGCAGCCTTAATACTTGCAGTATTGCTCGCGGATGCTGGTCATCTCGTTGACGATGTCGTCAACATCGAGAACCATCTCCATCATCTCGACCTGCTCGCTGTACACGTCAGGATCGAACTCTGCCTTGATTTCAGGCTCGCACACGTGATACACCCTGAGTCCCAACTGGACTCCTGTCAACGGACCGGCGTAAGTCGGGTCACCATTGGTGACCGTCTCCGCAGCGAGGCCAGCGGCTTCGCCTTCCGCAGCGCCCAAGAGAACGACGACGTTCTCGGGGCCGTACTGCTCGGCAAACCCTTTGACCCGCTTCTGGTTTTCCAGATCCATTGCACCAGCGGACGTTCAGACAAAGCACTCCGTTGAGGAAAACACGACCTCGGCGCCCGCGCTCTTAGCGCAAAGCTCGATGGCCTGCCCGGGAATGCCGTCCCGGTCACCGATCACGATGACCTTCTTGCCAGCTAAAATGCCCATGCCACATCCTCCTTTTCCTGTATTATAGAAAGCCCTCCGGCTTGCTACCGTTTCGCCGCGCCCATGAAGCCGGGCGCGTTCCGGTCAAATGTGTTTCTGGATCATCGCCTCGACGTTTTCCGGCGTGGCGTCATCCTTCACCAGGGAGTCAATCATCTCGCCGTTCTCGTAAATCGCGATCACGGGGAGGCCGAGCACCTTCTGGCTGATGGCCAGGCGGCGCGCCTTGGTGGTGTTGAGCGCGCAGAACTTCATCTGCTCGCCGTATTTTTCCGCATACGCATGCACGTGCGGCATCAGCGCGGCGCAGGGCACGCAGCCGTCGCCATAGAAATCCACAAGCACCTTGCCGGATGCCTGAAGCACCTCGGGTTCAAACGTCGTCTTATCAACTTCCAGCATTGTTAAGCCCTCCTTTTGTACTTTATTTCAGGTTTGCGATGTACTTTTCCGCCTGCATGGCGGCGATCGCCCCGTCCGCGGCAGCGGTGACCACCTGGCGGAGGCTCTTCACACGCAGGTCGCCCGCAGCGAACACGCCGGGCAGGTTCGTGTGCATGTTGTCGTCCGTCTTAATGTAGCCGTTTTCCATCTCCACCATGCCTTCATAAAGGCCGGTATTGGGCAGAAGGCCGATGAAGCCGAACACGCCGAACATGCCGTCCTCCTCGTCCGCCTCGATGGTGGTCAGCTCGCCCGTTTTGGTGTTTTTGACGACCATTTTGGAGAGGATCTCGTCGCCGTCCACCTCGTCCACAACGCTGTTCCAGAGGAAGTGAAGTTTCGGGTTCGCAAACGCCTTTTCCTGGATGGATTTCGCGGCGCGCAGCTCGTCCCGGCGGTGGATGATCGTCACCTTGCGGGCGAACTTCGTCAGGTACATAGCCTCTTCAACAGCCGCGTCGCCGCCGCCGACCACGAACACTTCAAAATCCTCGAAAAACGCAGCATCGCACGTCGCGCAGAAGGAGATGCCCTTGCCGACGAACTTGCCCTCGTTCTTGCAGCCGATGGGGCGCGGGAATGCGCCGGTCGCAAGGATCACGGTCTTTGCCAGGTATTCGTCACCCTTCGCGCCGGTGAGCTTCTTCACTTCGCCGTCAAGCTCCACGCTTTTGATGGAATCCCGCGCGCGCTCCACGCCGAACTTTTCCGCCTGGGCAGTCATGCGGGCGATGAGCGAAGGGCCGGATTCGCCCTCGAGCTGCTGGCCGGGATAGTTTTCGATCTCGTTGGTGATGGCGATCTGCCCGCCATCCTGCCCCTTTTCGATGATGAGGGTGCTGAGCCTGGAGCGCCCGGCATAGAGGCCGGCAGTCAGGCCGGCAGGGCCTGCGCCCAGGATGATCACATCATAAATCTTGCTCATTTTACTATGCTCCAAACGGATTTTGGGATAAGCCGCCTGCGGGAGACCCTCCGCAGGCGGCAGTTCTTGCTACAGTTCGAAGATCGTCTGATCCTCGACCTCGGTCGTGAGCGCCTCAAGCGCACGGGCGACCAGCTTCTTGCGAAGCGCGTACTCCTCCTCAGCGGGCAGAGCCGGGTTGCCAAGGGGATGCGGGATCGCAATCGTCGGAACGATTCGGTTTGCGCCGACCGTCATCGAGATAGGCGTGACCGTGCACATATGCACCACGGGGATGCCCGCCCTTTCGATTTCTTTCACCATCGTTGCACCGCAACGCGTGCAGGTGCCTCAGGTCGAGGTCATGATGACGGCGTTTACGCCGGCCTGCAGGAGCTTTTGCGCATACTCCGCGGCGAACTTCTTCGCGTTGGCGACGGAAGTGCCGTTGCCGACGGTGGTGTAGAAATAATCGTGCAGCTTGCCGATCCTGCCCTCGCGCTCAAACTCGCGCAGCACGTCCACGGGGAGGACGCGGTTCGGGTTCTCGTTGGCATACACGGGGTCGTAGCCGCCGTGCGCGGTCTCATAGGTCGCTTCGGTCAGCTTTTCCACGCCCTTGATGCAGTATTCGCCATAGTGGGACGCGGAGGAGGATTCGATGTGGTCCGGGTTGCCCTTGGGCACGATGCCGCCGGAGGTGCACAGCGCGACCGTCGCGTGCGCAAGATCCTTCACGGCCGGGTTGGGGGCGACGCGGTCGAAGGAGGGCATCGGGTATTCCGTGGTGAACGGCTTGTCGGCAAGCTTCTTGAGGAGCATGTCAACAGCGCGCTTGGAGCCGCGCTCCTTCTCGAAGAAGTTCACGCGCACGCCGTTGGGCATGTAGCCGTCCTCGCAGGAAGCACCGAGCTTTTCGCCCTTCATCAGCTTGAGCGCGAGCTTTGCCATCACAGGCGCGGCCTTGCGCATGCCGGCCGCGCTGTTGGCGGTGGGCACGATGAGGAGCTTATCCTTGAGGTCCGCGCCGGGGTTTTCTTCATACATGCCGGTGAGGACCGGGATGCCGAGTTCTTCCTTCACAGCAAGCGCAACGTTGGCGCAGGCATAGCCATAGCGGCCGGCGTTGAACGCGGGGCCTGCGATGAACAGATCCGGCTTCTTTTCCTTGACCCATGCGAGGATCTGAGCCTTCGCCTCTTTTTCATGCTCCGCGAAGTGGGAGTCGCCGCAGACGATCGTCGCCACGATCTCCGCCTCGCCCTTCCAAGCCTGGTTGAACGCGAGGCCGGGGCCTACGAATCCTTCCCGCAGCTCGGGAGCTACGTGCGCCATTTCCTCGCCGCCGATGTTGGCGAAGAACTGGTTGATGTAATGTACAACACGATAACTCATGTTCTCTGCTTTCTCCTTCCCGTTTATCTTGCGCTCAGGCGGTTGAAGCCCATCTCGTTGGTAGCGCCGGTGATGACCTGGAGCTCCGCCTCAATGGAGCCGTCCGGGCGCAGGGAACCGGCGTGGCCGCCGGCGATCTTGTCGACGTAATCGAGCGTGCCGATGACCTTCTCCATCGGCGGGAGGACGATCACCTCGTTCGCATTGCCGCCGGTGACGACCGCGTCCGCGAGCGGGTCCGCGTCTGCAAGCGACTGGGACTTGCCATCCTGCCCAGCGTATTCGTCGGTGATGATGGTGGTCTTGACGCCCATCTGCTCGATCTTCTTCGTGTTCATGATGAGGTCGGTGTCCGGGTTGCCGAAGCCTTCCTGGGAGACGATCACGCCGTCAAGATCCAAGAGGCGGCAGAGCTTGGCGCTCCAATCGGAGGAACGCTGCTTATCCGCGAGGTACACGTTCTCGTTGGTGATGATGTTGCAGACGTAGTTGAGCGTTTTGCCGTGCTGCTCGAACAGATCCGCCACCACGGGGTTGTTCTGGTGATGGTAGGTGGTGTTCTTGTCGCACGCGGAAACGCAGTTGCCGCTGATGATCGCGCCGTCCATGGTCTCCGTCGGGTACAGGATGGTCGTAAGCGAGCGCTTCGCGTCCACGCCGTAAACATAGGTGTCATGCAGAAGGCCCTGGCTTTGCAGCATGTGGACGTAGCCCACGCGCGGCAGGTTCGGGAACTTCTCGATGCCCTCCTTGACGCCGAAGGTCTCGAAAGTCTTCGTCTCATCCGGGGTAATGTTGCGGCCGAGTTCGCCCACGAACGTCGCGGCGCGCAGCCCCGCCATGCGGACGGCATGCTCATACTCATGCTGATGCACGCCCTCGACCGGCTCGCACACCATCACGAGGTTCAGGAGCTTCGAGAACGGCGTATACTCCGCGCCCGGGCCGCTCATGTCGATGATGCCCTCCTGGAAGCCGACGATCTTGCCGGCGGTGACGACCGCCATGCCGCGGAGCACGTGGGTCTTGCCGGAACCAACGGTGTCAACCTTGGCGATGACGCCCGGGAATTCGCCGCCGGGGCCCTCGACCTTCACGCGGGGCTCGATGACGTCCTTCACGGGGGTGATGCGGACGCTTTCGCCTGGCTTTGCAATGTCAAAGCGCGCGGACTTGACACAGGCCTTCACGTCGTCGTCCTCATACACAAAGGCCTTGACCGCGTCGGCGTTGACGAAAAGCGTTCCGTTTTCTACCTTGCATTCGTTTGAAAATTGTATGTCCTTGATCTCGATGAAGCCCAATTCCAATTTCAAAGCGAACACCTCCTCCTTTTTTATTGCTGGTTTTGTATCTTACTAAGGCCCGCCGCTGCGTCGAATTCCACGGCGCCCGCAAGCAGGGTATAGTCGATCAGTTGGAAATCCCGCTTCACCGCCTCGGTGAGCGTCCGCGCCCGGGGCGGGAACTTATCCGCCGCGAGGATGCATTCCGCGATGATCCCGGCCTGCTCCGCGGAAAACCCGTGCGGCTCTCGGGAAAGGACGACGGACTTATACGGCGTTTCGTTGGGCTTGACGCTGCCGGACAGCGGGTGGGTATACAGCGCGTGGCCCGCGTAGATGAGATCCCGCGCCTTCACGAGGATCTCCCGGTACGTGCATTCCGAGAAAAAACGGATCTCACAGCAGCCCGCCATGCATTGCGCAAGGAGCGGGTTGTTCGTGAGGATCAAAGAATCGCGTGCGTGCTTCATACGCTCCCTCCCTGGCGCCAACGCCCCATTTTTCATGCACAAAAAAACAGAGCAGGCCGCGGGCAACAGAAATTAGCCCTTGCCTGACTCTGTACATAAACCTGAGAGATTCCCCGCAGCTCGCCGCAGGTTGCGCCTTCGGTGCTTTCGCTTTCCAGAGTTTTGTCGGAATACAGTCCGTTTGCCTGAGATGTTCGCGCCGTGCCGGCAAGCTGCGGCGCTTATTCCTTCGGCCCCGCCCAACCTGGGGCAGAATCTCCTGTATTCTTCATCCAAAGCAGATTCAATTTTATTGCAGGGAAGCCATCCCCTACGTCTATAACTATACCGCTTTGTATGTAAAATGTCAATCAAAATACGGCATATCATCGGAAAATACAATAGTAATCCCCCTGTCTTTCCAAAGATGCGCGGAGCGTCCTGTTTTCCGGGCGCTCCGCGCATTTCACTTCGATTCGGGTAGTGCGCCGTCGCCGCCCATAAGCGCGGTCATCTCCTCAATGCGCTCCAGCGGGAACGGCGGCATGCACAGGGGCCTCATGGCGATGCTCATGAGCTTCATCGGGTTGTCGTCCGCCGCCACGCGGTTGGACGAAAGCGCCCCGCAGCGCCTGCAGCGGTGGACGATCGCCCATTCGCCGCCCTTACGCACCCAGACCGCCACCGGTTCCATCACACCGCCGCAATCCGCGGCCCGGTCGCCCGGCTCCACATCCACATGCAAGCTCGCAAGGCAGTTGGGGCAATGGTTCCTGTGCGCGCTCCCTGCCCCCGCGGAAACCACGGAGCGGCCGCAGGCCTTGCAGGTGAAGCTGTCCACACAAGGGTGGTTCTTGTAATAGTTCTTTTCGTATTGCTTCCGTTTGTTTTCACGGTTCACGGTATCTTTCCTCCTAAAGGCAATTTTGAATTTCCTTTTGGGAGGAATGCGGAAATTTAACGCCTTCCTCCCGGTCAGCGCACAATCTCCTGCTTGATATACTTTTTCAAAAAGCGTTGCTCCTTCTTTCCGTTTTGCCGGTTTTCGGCTTGTTTATCAGTATCATACCACGCGGCGGGCGGCGTTTCAAGCGCCCCGGCCGCTCCAGCCATACCCGGCTGAATACAAAAAATCCCCATCGCTTACTGGCTGGGGCTTTTTATTATCTGCCTTTCCGGAAGGAACCGCCGCCTCGGTATGTGTTTACGATGCAAGTGTAAACCTGGCCGTATCTTGGGCATTTCAAAACGTGAAAAATAATATCATCGATCCAATGTCCTTCTTCGTCCTTATGTTTGCCTGGTTTGCAGTTGCCGTCGATCAGGGTGAAGCCGTCGTTTTGGATCAGTTCACTGATAGATTGGATCGTTTTTTCGTATTCTTTAGGCGTATGGAACTCTTTTACCAATTTAATCTGAGAACAGTAATCGCACATTTTTTGCACTCCCGTAATCTCGTGTTTCTCCGGTACGTTCAATCTGATTTCTTCAAACCAAGAATCCAACCTATAAATGCTGCTGCTGCGCCCGCAACAAAGGAAATCAAGTGAAATATGATCGTTGTAGCATTCATAAACGAAAGCACGGGGATATTGCTGACTATCAGGTAGAGAATAAGCCAGTTTCCACTCCAAGTTCCAAGCTGCAGCTTCGGAAATCCGGGAGTAAGGAATGACATTACCAAGCCAAATCCGCATAACGCAAAGTTATAAGCAGAGCCGCCTACACTTTGCAGTGTATCCCGATAGATGCAGAGAAAGATGATTTGACTTACGACAGCACATGCAGCGCCGATTAACACGAAGCGCACACTTCCGATATGCTGTTCGTAAAGATAACCGACCCAGAACATTGCGCATACATTTGCAAGCAAGTGAATCAAATTCGTATGGGTCAGCCCGGCGGTAAAATAGCGGTAGTATTCGTTGCCGATATGAGCGACGCCCGTTCCGCTGAAAAGAGGAGCGATATGATTGGTGGTCACAAGGCACCATACGAGGATCCATACCAGAATAATGAGAATAGAACCCCGCATTTTTAAAATTCTATTTTTCATTACTTCTCCTATCGCCTGTTTCGAATTTATCTCAAGCGTTCCCGGCAATGCTTTGGGTGGCTGTATGACGGTCATCACCGCAATGCCGCCAGAGTGACGGACATAGAACCGAATGGCTTTCCGGGCACCAAACGTTTGATCGCTCCACCGCCGTAATTTACCGCCCATCTGGGAATATAAAATTCAATACAATTATAGCATCAGAATGCGGACTTTTCCACCACCTTAACTCTGCATACGGTTATAAATAAAAACTCTATGTGAATGATTTCTCAAACACATAGAGTTTATCATTTCCCGTTTACCTGGCAAAAGTCATATTTCCCTGAATGCTTCTTTATGACTTATTGCCGTTCTGCAACGGGGATTTCATGGCGGGAACATGTGGGAATCGAACCCACCTGGGCAGCTCTTCACCACCTGCAACGGTTTTGAAGACCGCGGGGCACACCAGCACCCATCTGCTCCCAAAGCGTAAGCCATTATAGCACGTCCGCTTTGTGAAAGGCAAGAGGAAACTCTCTTATGCCTGCACGGGCGGAAACCCGCGGTTCAGCCGCCGGAAGTCGCCTTCCTTTTTCGTGATCCCCGTCTTGTCGAAATACTCGAGGACCGCCAGGGCGTATTTGCGGGAGGTGCCGAGCAGATCGCGCATCTGCGCGAGGGTCAGCGTCTCGTTTTCCGCGAAATGCGCCTGCGCTGCCGCGCAGGCCCGGGCATAAGCGGCGCTGCCATAGCAGATCTGCGGGGAGAGCATTACGAGCTCGCCGCCGGAAAGCATGCTGTCGAGCACCTGTTTGAGATCCGCGCGCTCGTTCTGCGGGAACGTCGCGGCGACTTCATCCACCGTGGCGGGCTCGATGCCCGCATCCGCATAGTATTGGAGCAGCTTTTCACGGATGGCGCTCTGCCTTTTGGTGTAGCGCACCTCGAACTCCGCAAGCGCGTAGCGTTCCCCGGCCCTGCGGAGGATCCCCTCCCGGCAGAGCGCCGTGAGCAGCGCGTCCGCAACGGCCTGGTCCGTTGCCCGAAACAGCTTCTGCCGCAGCTCCGCCGCCTTCATGCCCGCGTGCAGCGGGTTCTTTGTGTGGTAGCCGGAGAGGAGCGTTTTGCAGGAAGCGGCCACCTCGTCAAGCGCAGCGGCCGCGATGAAGCGCCCTGGCAGCGGCTCCACAGCGCGCCCTGCTGCAAGCAGATCCGCCAGCTCCGCCGCAAGCGGTTCCGCGTCGAGTCCAAGTTTCGCGCCAAGCTGCTGCGCCGTCGGGAGCGCCGCCTTGAACTCTGCGAGCACCTGCGCCACCCGGTCCCCCGCCGTGCCGCTTTCCTTGATTTTAAGCGCCTCGAGGACGGCCGGCACGTTGCGCTTATGCCGGGTGGGCGCGTCGTCCAGGATCACGCCGCCGCCGATCGTCTCGAGCGGCGAATAAAAGCGGATCACAAAACGGTCTCCGTTCTTCGTAGCGACCGGCTCCGCCATGCGCAGCTGCGCGTAGCCGCTCTCGCCGGGTTCGAGCGCGTCCCGGTCCAACAGCACCACCTTGGCAAGTACCACCGCCGCGCCGTGGTACAGATGCACCTGCATGTCGTTTGTGATCACGCGGCCCGAATCCCGGAGGTTCTGTAGCTTTACATCGAGCATTCGGGATATGCGGACGCTCCCCGGGCGCGCCACCGCGTCGCCGCGCCGCACATCCGTCTTTTTGAGGCCAGCGAGGTTCACCGCTACGCGCTGCCCTGCATAGGCCGTGTGCACCGTTTTGCCGTGTACCTGCAAATTGCGGATGCGCGTCTCTGTGCCGGAGGGCACGAGCTCCGCCGCGTCGCCCTCGTTCATGCAGCCCTCGATGAGCGTGCCCGTCACGACCGTGCCGAACCCATCCACGGAAAACACCCGGTCCACCGGCAGGCGGAAGGGCACGCGCACGCTCTTTTCCGCCGCCGCGTGCACGAGCGCGTAGAGCGCCTGCTTCAATTCCGGGACGCCCTCGCCCGTATAGGCGGAGACGGCCAAAATGGGCTTTCCTTCCAGGAAGGAGCCCTTCGCGCGTTCGCGCACCTCCTCCTGAACCATCTCGAGCCATTCTTCATCCACCATGTCCTTTTTCGTGATGACGATGAGGCCGTCCCGGATGCCGAGCAGCGTCAGGATATTTAGGTGCTCCACCGTCTGCGGCATAAAGCCTTCGTCCGCCGCGACGACGAGCATCGCAAGGTCGATCCCGCCTGCGCCGGAGAGCATGTTTTTGATGAAGCGCTCGTGCCCCGGCACGTCCACGATGCCCGCCTGGGTGCCGTCCGGCCAATCGAGGTGGGCGAAGCCGAGCTCGATGGTAATGCCGCGCTTTTTTTCCTCCGCGAGGCGGTCGGTGTCAATGCCGGTAAGCGCCTTGATGAGCAATGTCTTGCCGTGATCCACATGCCCCGCCGTACCGATGATGACGTGCTTCATCGCACCGCCTCCTTTGCCGCGTTTACGATAACCGGGAAATCCGCTTCGAGCAGCGTGCGCACATGCAGCAAGTACCGCCCATGGTCGATCCTGCCGATGACGGGCGGCTCACCCAAGCGCAGCGCCGCCTCGAGCGCCTCCGCGCCCTTGCCTGCCGGGGTGAGCGCCACCGCGTATCCCGGCAGGAGCTGCATCGGCACGGAGCCGCCGCCCACCGGGTCTTCCGCCGGGACGGTCTCCGCCGCCACCCCCGCCGCATTCAGCATCGCGCAGAGCGTTTCCGCGCGGGCCTTGAGCGTTTCCGGGCCAGCCGCGAGCATGGCAAGTACCGGCACCTCCTTCGCCGCCGTGCCCGAAGCGTACAGCCGGAGCGTCGCCTCGAGCGCCGCGAGCGTCATCTTGTCCACGCGCATCGCGCGGGTAAGCGGATGGCGCTTGAGGACGTCGATGTATTCCCGTTTGCCGATGATCACACCCGCCTGCGGGCCGCCGAGCAGCTTATCCCCGGAGAAGGAGACCACGTCCACCCCGGCGCGGATGGAATCCTGCACCGTAGGCTCGCCGCGGATGCCGAAGCGGTTCAGATCGCACAGGGAGCCGCTGCCGAGATCCTCGATCACCGGCAGGCCGTGGGCATGGCCAAGCGCGGCCATCTCCTCCCGGGAGACGGCTTCCGTGAAGCCGACGATGCGGTAATTGCTCGTGTGTACCTTCATGAGCGCCCGGGTCTCCGGGCCGATCGCCCGCTCGTAATCCCGCAGATGCGTCTTGTTCGTGGTGCCCACCTCCCGGAGGCGCGCGCCGCAGCTTTCCATGATCTCCGGCACGCGAAAGGAGCCGCCGATCTCCACCAGCTCCCCGCGGGAGGCGACGACCTCCCCGCCCGCCGCGAGCGCGGAAAGGATCAGGAGCACGGCCGCCGCATTATTGTTCACCACGAACGCGGCCTCCGCGCCGGTGAGCGCCGTCAAAAGCCCTTCTACATGGGAATAGCGCTCGCCGCGCCCGCCGGTCGGCACATCGTATTCCAGCGTGGAATACCCGCGCGCCACCTCCGCCACAGCGGCAGCCGCCGCCTCCGCAAGGCAGGCGCGGCCAAGGTTCGTGTGCAGGGCGACGCCCGTGCCGTTGACGGCCCGGCGCAGGGAGGGCCGCTGCGTCCGCTTCAGCCGCGCAGCTGCCTCCGTGCAGAGCGCGGCTTCCTCCGGCAGCGCTTCGGCGCGGCCTTCCAGCACCGCCTGGCGCAACTCCGCAAGCACGGTGCGCACCGCATCCGCAAGTGCGCCGCGCGGCGCGTCCGGGCAAAGAGAAACCAAGGCGGGCGACCGAAGCAGGTCGTCCACCTTGGGAATTTCACGCAGCAATTGGTTATTCATCTGTCGCACGCTCCATTTCGCTCGATCGCTGTATCGTTGTTCCAATTATAACAGCAATTCCGCGATTGGGGAAGCGCGCTCATTCGTTTTCAAGTATAAGCTCGTATCGTTCGTCCGCCTCAATGCAGTACACACGTTCCACATCCTCGTCCATCGCGTCCAGCATGGGCGTATCCGCTTCATAGCGCACGCAGGTGCCGCAGGAGGAACTCAGCACGCGCGGCACAGGCGCCATCTGCGCGCGTACACCCGCAGAGCCGAGCGCGCGGCTCGTCATGAGCGCCGCAAGGTGCGTATGGAACGTTGCGATATATTTCGCCATTTTACTTCCGAAGCGTCAGATGGAACTCCGCACCTTCCTGCTCCACGGAGACCTGGTAGCCCATGTGCGTGCCAAAGCGCGTCACATTCTCCACGGCGCAGCGGTCATCCACGAGCACCACGAGCTCTGCAGGCGCGTTCTTCTTCACTTCCTTCTGCACCATCGCCACCGGCATGGGGCAGGAAAATCCTCTCGCGTCGATCATCGTTCCGATCCTTTCCGGCTGAAAAGCCCGTCTCTTATTTTGCCGTTTTTTCCTTCTTCGGCATGTTCAAAAGGGAGATCGCTACGAGCACCACGATGCCAAGGAGCACCGCGACCTTGCCCGCAGTGGAAATCCCGCCTACCACGAGCTCGCCCGCTTCGCTGAGGGAATCCGGGTTGCCCGCAAGGCCAAAGTTGTGCGCGAACGCCGCGCCCACGATCATGCCGAGCACCGCCACGGCGGAATCGCCGTTGCCTTCGCCCGCGAGGATCAGCTGCCGCAGCGGGCAGCCGCCCAGGAGCACCGAGCCCCAGCCCACAAGCACCATGCCGAGCGCATTCCAAAGATGGCTGCTGTGCGCGACGGGCTGGAGGTCAAAGCCGAGCTTGAACTTGCTCAGCGCCAAGTTGCCGATGAGCACGACCACAAAGATCGCAACGAAGCCGTAAAGCAGTTTGAAATCCTGAAGCATGACGCTGTCCCGGATGCCGCCGACCATGCAGAGGCGGGAGCGCTGCGCCAGCGCGCCTACGACAAGCGCGATCGCAAGGGCGATGAAGAAGGGAGCGCGCATGGAACCAGGGCCGGCCTCGCTCAGTTTGAAGAGCGTCGGTGCGGCGAGGAACAGCACGAGCAAGCCCACCATCAGAGCCGGCAGGACGCCGCCTTCCGGCGCGCCGAGCGTATAGTTGCGGCGGAGCGAGAAGCCACGCTTGAGGAACTGCACGCCGATGAGGATGCCGATCACAAAGCCAAGAAGGCCGACAAGCGCATTGAGGTCGCCGCCGCCGAGGCGGATGACCATGCGCAGCGGGCAGCCGAGGAACGCAAGCGCGCCGATCATCACGAACGCGCCGATCACAAAGCGCGTCGCCGGGGAGGAGCCTGCCTTCGCGCGGAACTCACCCTTTGCAAGCGCCATAATAAACGCGCCGAGCACGAGGCCGATGATCTCCGGCCGGATGTATTGCACCTTCGCCGCGCTGTGCAGCCCGACGCCGCCCGCGATGTCCCTCAAAAAGCATGCGATGCAGAAGCCCATGTTCGCAGGGTTGCCCAGGAGCGTCAGCACGACCGCCGCAACGCCCACGATGGCGCCCGCGATCACCACGATCCAATTTACCTTTTTCATTTTGGTTTCTCCCCCCATAATTCCTTGAACTTTTCCGCGCTATACGCGGTTTCAATCGGAATTATAGGGTATCCGCCGTAAAATAGCGAATTCCGCTTTTCAATATTCTCCAAATTTTCATCGAAAAAACCGATGATATGATGGTTGAAAGCAAGGCCGGAGCCGTCCCTGCAACGCTTTCAGCGGTGGCTGCGAGGATACAGCAATCCTCAGTCACGGCTTGCGCCATTTATTGCGACAGTTCGCAAAGGCCGCGCGAATAAGGACAATCCTCAGTCCGCTTCGCGGACAGCTCCTTTGCCAAAGGAGCCTTTTGATCAATGCGCTTCCCTGCGCTATCCGAATACGAAATCCGTTGGAGTCCACCACCCCCAAACGCCCCTTTTTAAAAGGGGGGGCACGGCGCAAGCCGTGACGGGGGATTGCCGTATTCCAGCGCGCAAGCGCTAACGGGGGATTGCCTTGCTAAGTCTGCCGTAGGGTTGCCTTGTCAAAATGCCGTCTTATAAATTCAAACCAGCTTCGGCGTTTCCGCCCGGACATAGCGCACGAAGCGCTGCTCCAGCAGCGTGAGCGCTGCGTCCTTGCGCCAGGCGATGCAGATGTCCCGGTGCGCGCCTTCCGGCTCAAAATCAAAGGCAAGGAGCCTCCCCGCGGCAAGTTCCTCCTGAACAGCCAGGCTGGAGATGACGGACACGCCCATGCCCTGCGAGACGCTGGCCTTAATGGCCTCCGGGTTATCCATGCGGGCGACGACGCGCAGCGTCTCCGGCAGGATATTGTGGCCGCGGAAGTATTCCTCCACGGCCCTCTGCGTGCCGGAGCTTTCCTCCCGGGCGATCATCGGCTCCTCAAGCAGCGCAAAACCATCCTCCCCCTGGCGGCGGAGTTTCTGAAAGCGCGCGTTGTTCGCCGCAATGAGGACGAGCCTGTCCTGCGCGATCGGGTAGCAAGCGAAGCGCCGCGCGGGCAAAGCCGCGCCGAGGAGCCCGATGCGCACCTCCCCCTGTTCGAGCAGGACGCGCACCTCCTCGCTGTCCCCGCGCCGCAGCAAGAAGGAAACGCCGGGGTGCTGCTGCAAAAATCCGGCCATCAGGCGCGGCAGCAGCGATTGCGCCGGGACGGTGGAGGTGCCGATGCGCAGCGCATCACCCCCCACGCTTTCCCTAAGCTCCTGCAGCGCTTCGCAGCGGCTCAGGATGTCCTTCGCGGCAGTATACGCCCGTTTGCCCTCGTCCGTAAGCGCGAACTTTTTGCGTGCGCCGCGCAGGATCAGCTGCGCGCCAAGCGCCTGCTCGAGCGCCTGAATGTGCATGCTCACGGTGGATTGCGTCAGGTGCAGCCGCTCGGCCGCGCGCGTGAAGCTGCCGTATTCCGCCGCAGCCACAAAGGTCTCAAGCTGCCGCAAACTGATGTCCAACATGTTCTTTCTCCTTCGTCTCTACAGTGGCATTCCCCTGCCAGAAGGGCTGTGGAACAAAATCGCAAATATCGATGTGACATTTCGCGCCCAGTGTGCTATGCTCTTCCTGTCTAAACAAAAAGGAGCATACCGATGCGCACGATCTATCTTGACAACGCCGCGACTTCGTTCCCAAAACCCGCCGGCGTCAGCGACCGCATGAAGGAATACCTCGATTCCGTGGGCGCAAACATCAACCGTTCCGTCTATGGCGCCGCACAGGATGCGGGGCTCGTGGCCCTGCGCCTGCGGGAACGCCTCGCGCGGCTTTTCGCCTTCCCGGAAAAGCCGACCCACGTGATCCTCACCCCCGGCGCGACCGCGGGGCTCAACTTCATCATAAAGGGGTATCTGCGCCCCGGGGACCACTGCATCGTGAGCGCGATGGAGCACAATGCCGTGATGCGCCCGCTTTTGCAGCTCTCCGGCGTGGCGTTCGACCGCATCCCCTGCGACGCGGCGGGCCGTTTCGACCCGGCGGCTATCCTGCCGCTCATCCGCCCAAACACGCGCCTCTGCCTCATCGCCCACGCTTCCAACGTGTGCGGTACGGTACAGGACGCTGCGGCCGTGGGGGAGATCTGCGCGGCGCACGGCGTCGCCTTCGCGCTCGATGCGGCGCAGACCGCCGGGCATATCCCCATCGACTTTGCAAAGCTGCGCCTGAGCGCGCTCTGCGCGCCCGGGCATAAGGGGCTTCTCGGCCCTTCCGGCATCGGCGTGCTGCTTGTGCGGGATGATTTCGCCCATTCGCTTACGCCGCTCCTCGCGGGCGGCACGGGGAGCGCTTCGGACAGCGAATACCTGCCGGATTACCTGCCGGACCGCTTTGAATCCGGCACGGCGAACCTGCCCGGCATCTATGGCTTGGAGCAGGCGATCCGCTTTATAGAAGAAACGGGAATCGACGCGCTGCGCGCCCACGAGCTCCGGCTGACCGCGCGCTTCCTCGATGGGCTCGCCGGCATCCCGAATATCCGTCTTTGCGGCACAGGGGAACTTTCCCGCCGCGTGGGCGTGATCTCAGTGGATTTCTTGAAGTGCGACAACGCGGAAGCCGCCTTCCGGCTGGAGAGCGAGTTCGGCGTCCTCACCCGCTGCGGGCTCCACTGCGCGCCCTCCGCGCATAAGACGCTCGGCACCTTCCCGCAGGGCACCGTGCGCTTCTCGCTGGGCTTTGCGAACACGGAGGATGATGTGGATGCCGCGCTTTCCGCCATCCGCGCCGTCAGCGCAGGATGATCCGCTTCCCGCCCTCGTATTTTGCGACCGTTCCGATGCGCTGCGCGCTCGGGACGGTTTTTTTCAGCTCTTCATACAGCGCGTCCGCGTCCGCCGCGGCAACGGCGATCAGGAGGCCGCCCGCCGTCTGCGGGTCATAAAGGACGTCCTGCTTGGCAAGCTCCGTCTCCCCCGCGTCCACACCCATTTCCGCGAACGTGCGGTTGCGGTACATGCCCGCGGGCAGAAAGCCCATGCGTGCAAGCTCCAGCGCTTCGGGGATAACGTCCACCGCGTCCACATGGAGGGTGATCGTCACGTCGCTGCCGGCGGCCATCTCATATGCGTGGCCCAGGAGACCGAAGCCCGTCACGTCCGTGCAGGCATGCACATCGTATTTTATCATCGCGTCCCGCGCAGCCTTGTTGAGCGTGGTCATCATGCGGTACATGAGCGCCTCGCTTTCTTCCGAAAGCATGTCCGCCTTTGCGGCGGTTGAAAGCACGCCGATGCCGATGGGCTTGGTCAAAAGCAGCACGTCCCCCGGCTTTGCGCCGGAGTTGGTGAGCACCTTGTCCGGATGCACGAAGCCCGTTACGGCAAGGCCGTATTTCGGCTCGTCATCGTGAATGCTGTGGCCGCCCGTGATGAGCGCGCCTGCCTCATAGACCTTATCATAGCCGCCGCGCAAAAGCGCATGCACCGCATCCATGGGCATGGATTCCGGGATGGCCATGATGTTGAGGCAGAGCTTCGGCTCGCCGCCCATGGCGTAAACGTCAGAAAGGGCGTTCGTGGCGGCGATCTGCCCGAACAGGTACGGATCATCCGCGATCGGCGGGAAGAAATCCACCGTCTGCACCAGCGCCAGTTCGTCGCTGATCTTGTAAACCGAGGCGTCGTCGCTCTTGTCGAAGCCAACGATCAGATTCGGGTCATGGTGCACCCGGATCCCCTCCAGCAGCTGCGCGAGCACGCCCGCGCCGACCTTCGCGCCGCAGCCGGCGCATTTTGCAAGCTTTGTGAGCTTGATGTCCTTCGCTTCCATCGCAACCTTCTCCTTTTTCCGCGCCGGCGCCAAACCGCCCGTCACGCAAGGCTATTGTCTCAAATCCAGGGCCGGATTGCAACCGCGCGCCGCATCATTTTTGTGCGCCGGACGCTATTTTTATCGAAAAAAACGATGAAATGCGCTCGCGGCGGGAAGCGATTGCTCCCGCCGCCGTGCCAGCTTGTCGAAAAAGTCTCTCTAGGATTGTCAAGGGCCGCAGCCCTTGACTTTCAATCGCGAGCAGCGACCTGTGCGGTGCGAGCGAAAAGCCTTGCGCCGCAAGGCTTTCTTTACACGGAGCGCTGGCCGCGCCATCGGCGCAAGCGCGATGTGCAATCCTCGATCAAGTGGCATCCGCCACTTGATCGACAGCCTATCGCGGCGGGAAGCGATTGCTCCCGCCGCGCTTTGTCTATATGCCAAATATTGACGTTTTCCTACCGCGCGACGCAGTATTCCGCCATATATGCCTCCATGCGTGCGCGCATCGCGCTGTCGATGAGGACGCGGCCGTCGATCTCCTTGTTGTAAAGCGTCTCGAGGATGTCCCGCACCGTTACAAGCGGGAACGTGCGGATGCCAAAGTCCCGCTCGATCTCCTCGATGGCGGTCAGCGCGCCCTGGCCGCGCTCCATGCGGTCCACGGAGATGATGAGGCCCGGCACTTCCACCTTGGCCGCGGCCTGCAAAACAGGCAGCGTTTCACGCACGGCCGTCCCGGCGGTGATCACGTCCTCAATGATGAGGAGCTTGTCCCCATCCGCCGGCTTGTAGCCCACCATGGAGCCGCCCTCGCCGTGATCCTTGGCTTCCTTGCGGTTGAAACAGTAATTCACATCCCGGCCCATGCGGGCGAGCGCCGCCGCTGTGGAGACAGCGAGGGGGATACCCTTATACGCCGGGCCGAAGAGCGCCGCAACGTCCCCGGGCAGCTCGCCCGACGCCGTATGCGCCTCGATGCAGGCCGCGTAGAACTCGCCGAGCCGGGCGATCTGCGCGCCGGTCTTATAGTTGCCCGTGTTGATAAAATACGGCGTTTTGCGGCCGCTCTTGGTGGTGAAATCGCCAAAGGTCAGCACGCCCGCGCGCGCCATGAAGGCGATGAATTCCGCTTTGTAGCTCATGGGTTTCCTCCTTCTTATCCCTGGAACGCGGCCTTGAGCGCCGCGATGCTTTCATAGCCTTCCCGCCGCAGGAACTCTGCGAGCCCTTCGAGCACATCCACTGGCGCGGTCGGGTTTATGAGCGCCGCCGTGCCGACCGCCACCGCGTCCGCGCCCGCCAGCAAGAACTCCGCCGCGTCCTCGCCCGTCATGATGCCGCCCAAGCCGAGGATGGGCAGCTTCACCGCACGGCGCACCTGATATACCATGCGGACCGCCACCGGCTTGACCGCCGGGCCGGAAAGCCCGCCTGTGCCGTTTGCAAGCAGCGGCCGCTTTGTTTTTAGGTCGATGCGCATGCCGAGGAGCGTGTTGATGAGCGAGAGCGCGTCCGCACCCGCATCCTCCACCGCCCGGGCGATGGCCGTGATGTCCGTCACGTTCGGCGTGAGCTTCACCATCACGGGCTTCTTCGCTGCGCGCTTCACGGCCTCCGTCACCCGCGCGGCCATGTGCGGGTCCGTGCCGAAGCCGATGCCCCCCTCCTTCACGTTCGGGCAGGAGATGTTGAGTTCGTACATCGCAACGTCCGCCTCGTTGAGGCGCTCCGCCACAGCGACGTATTCCTCCACGCTGTGCCCGGCCAGGTTGGCGATCACCGGCACGCCGCATTGCGCGAGGTACGGCAGCTCGTGCGCGATGTACGCCTCCGCGCCCGGGTTTTGCAAGCCTACGGCATTGAGCATGCCGCCGTAGGTTTCCGCGATGCGCGGCGTGGGGTTGCCCGCCCAGGGCTTTGCCGCCACGCCCTTGGTGATGACCGCGCCCAGGCGGGAGACGTCATAAAATTCGCCGCTTTCCCGCGCGGCGAACGTGCCGCTCGCGGTCATGACCGGGTTCTTGAGCGAAAGCCCAGCAAAGGAAATGCGAAGATCCGGCCCGTTCATTCGAAGATCACCTCGCTCCCGTCGAATACCGGCCCATCCTTGCAGACGCGCTTCTGCACGACCGCACCGTTTTGCTTGAGCTTGCAGACGCAGCCCACGCATGCGCCATAGCCGCAGCCCATGCGCTCTTCCAAAGAAACCTGGAGTGGAAGCGCGTGCAAAGCGCAAAACGCCGCAAGCGCCCGCAGCATCGGTTTCGGGCCGCAGGCGAGCACCGCGGTATCCGGGGGGATCGCCTCCCCTTCCAGCAACCGCACCACGTTCCCGTGGAAGCCCGCGCTGCCGTCCTCCGTGGCGATCCAAAGCGCGCCGCAGGCCGCCGCGAATTCCTCCCGCAAAAACAGCGCGTCCCGGTACCCCAGCGCGGCCGTTACGGAAAGCCCCTCCGCTTTTGCCGCATGCGCCGCCTGGAGCAGCGGCGGCACGCCCACGCCGCCGCCTACGAGCAGCACATGCCCGCGCTGCGGCAGGGCATAGCCGTTGCCGAGTGGGCTTGAAACGCGGAGGGGTTCCCCTGGCCGCAAAGCCGCCATGCGCCGCGTGCCCTCGCCCACGGCGCGGTACACGAGCGTAAGCGCTGCCCCCTCCTCACGGCAGACGCTGATGGGCCTTGGCAGCAGGTGCGCGCCATCCGCAAGGTATACGTTCACGAACTGCCCCGGCCGCGCGGGTTCCGCCGCATCCGGCAGGCGCAGGGCTAATTGGTAAATATCCGGCGCGATAGGAGCGTTCCCCTCGATCTGCGCTGTTACGATCCGCTTCATCCCATGATGTCCTTCTGCATGGCGAGCGCCGCGTCCCGCGCGGCTTCCGCAAAGTCCCGCTCGCCGTATTTTTCGTTTTTCTTGTAGGCCGCGATGATCCCGCGGGAGGAATTGACGATGCAGCCCCGGCCGTCCTTGTCGAAGAAGCCACGGATGTCCTCCGCCGTGCCGCCCTGCGCGCCATAGCCCGGCACGAGGAAGAACGTATGCGGCAGCGCCGCGCGCACGCGCGCGCCTTCCTCCCGGTGCGGCGCGCCGACGACAGCGCAGACCCGGCTGTAGCCCTGCGCCCCCATCGCCTCCCGGCCCCATTCGTCCACGAGCGCCGCCACATGCAGATAAATAGGCTTCCCGTCCACGACGATGTCCTGGAGCTGGCTGCTCGAAGGGTTGCTGGTCTTGACGAGGACGAAAATCCCCTTATCGTTCGCGTTGCAGGCATCAACAAAGGGCTTTATGCCGTCCACGCCGAGGTATGGGTTCACGGTGACGAAATCCTCATGCCAGAGGTCGAACTTCTCTCCGGCGATCTCCGTGCCGCCGATGTGGGCGGCATAGGCTGCGGCGGTGGAGCCGATGTCCCCGCGCTTGACGTCCCCGATGACGAGGAAGCCCATCTCCTTGGCGAGCGCGGCCGTCTTTTCGTAAGCCGCGAGGCCTGCGAGGCCATAGCGCTCGTAGAAGGCGATCTGCGGCTTCACGGCGGGGACGATCCCCCGCACCGCCGTGAGGATGGCCCGGTTGAACGCAAGGAACATTTCCGCGACGGCCTCCGGCGTTTTGCCGTATCCTTCAAACTTCTCCGCCCGCAGGTATGCGGGGATCATCTCGAGCGTAGGGTCGAGCCCCACGACGGTGGGGTTGTTGAGCGCGTCGATGCGCGAAAGCAATGCGTCGATCATGCGTATTCCTCTCCTGATTCCATGTTCCGGTAAACGATCTGCCCGCCCGCAACGGTCAGAAGCGTTTTCCCGTAGACTTCCATGCCCGCGAAGGGCGTGCTGCGCCCCTTGGAGCGGAACGCCGCCGGGTCGATCCGGTAAGGGCGCTCCACATCGAACACGGCCACATCCGCATGCGCGCCCACCGCGAGCGTCCCCCGGCGCACGTCGCCGAGGATCGCCGCCGGGTTCGCGCTCATGAGCGCGACGAGGCGGGAGAGCGGGATGTGCCCCGCCCGTACCAGGCCAGTATAGCTTACGGGGAACGCGGTTTCAACGCCGATCACGCCGTTGAGGGCCGTTTCATAGCCCCCCTCCTTCTCCGCTGCGCTGTGGGGCGCGTGGTCGGTGGCGATCGCGTCGAGCGTGCCGTCCTGAAGCGCTTCGATCACGGCGAGCACATCCTCCGCCGTGCGCAGTGGCGGGTTCATCTTGAAGTTGCCGTCCGCAGCGCGGGTTTTGTCAAAGGTAAAATAGTGCGGCGCGGTCTCCGCCGTGACGGCATAGCCCGCCGCCTTCGCGGCGCGGATGAAGTCAAGGCTCAGCTTTGCGCTGATGTGGCAAAGGTGCAGCGCGGCCCCGCTTTCCCGCGCAAGGATGAGATCCCGCGCGGCCATGCATGCCTCGCCCGCCGCCGTGCCGGGAAGCGCGTCGTCCTCCGTATGGTCGAAGATGGTAAGCCCCGCTTCCGCCGCCGCGCGCATGGTTTGAAGCATCACGGAAGCATCCGCTACGGAACGGCCGTCCTCGCTCAGCGCGCAGGCCCCCGCCGCCTTGAGCGCCGCCGCGTCAACCGGCGTCTTCCCCTGCTGCCCCATGGTGACTGCGCCGATGGGCAGGGCGTTGATCCCCGCCGCGCGGGCGCGCAGCGCCGCGACAGCCTCCGCCGTATCCGTTACGGGCCTGGTGTTGGGCATCATGCAGACGGTCGTAAACCCGCCCGCCGCCGCAGCTGCGCAGCCGCTCTCCAGATCCTCCTTGTAGGTGAAGCCAGGGTCGCGGAAATGCACGTGCAGGTCGATGAGCCCGGGCAGCACGAGCGCGCCCGGGACCTCGATGCGCTCCGCCTCCGCGGGGAGCTCGCCCGCCGATACGCCTTGTGCGCGGATGGCTGAGACGCAGCCTCCGCTCAGGTACAGCTCGCCCACCGCGTCAAGGCCGAGTGTGGGGTCGACGATGCGGCCACGCGCAATGCAAATCGGCTTACTCATTTTTCATGCTGACGATCTCGTCGCAGTATTCGCAGCGGTACTCGCGCGTTTGCGCGTCGAGCAGGTGGAAGATATGCGGCGCGTTGCGCTCTACGCTCGTCACGCAGCGGGGGTTCTTGCAGCGGATGACGTTTGTGACCGTCTTGGGGAGCTCCAGGTTGATCTTCTTGACAATCTGGCCGTTTTCGATGATGTTCACCGTGGCGTTCGGGTCGAGGAGGCCCAACACGGTGAGATCCACGTCCGTCACGTTCTCGATCTTGATGAGATCCTTGCGGCCATGCTTCTTGCTCGTGGCGTTCATGATAAAGGCCACGGTGTTTTTCTTGGTGTCGATCTTGAGGTAGTCGAGGATGCGGTTGCCGGTGCCCGCCGTGATGTGGTCGATCACGATGCCGCGTTCAATGCTGTTGACGATCATTGCTGTTTCCTCCCTTTCTTACTGTCTTACTGTACTTCAATGCCGAGCAGCTTCATGATGAGCGCCATGCGCACGAACATGCCGTTCCTGGCCTGCTCGAAATAGAGAGCGCGCGGGTCGCTGTCCACCTCGACCGCGATCTCGTTGACGCGCGGCAGCGGGTGGAGCACCATCATGTTTGCGTTTGCAAGCTGCATCTTCTCCGCGTCGAGGATGTAGCGGTCCTTCAGGCGGATGTAATCGTCCTCGTTGAAGAAGCGCTCGCGCTGCACGCGGGTCATGTAGAGCACGTCGAGCTCCGGCAGCACGTCCTGCATCTTTTTCACCTCGCGGAAGGGGATGTTGTTCGCCTCCAGCACGCCGCGGCGCACATAATCCGGGATGCGCAGCTCCTCCGGCGAGATGAGGACGAATTTGATCCCCGCATAGCGCGAAAGCGCCTTGATGAGCGAATGCACCGTGCGGCCGAACTTGAGGTCGCCGCAGAGGCCGACGGTCAGGTTTTCAAAGCCGCCCTTGCGCCGCCTTATCGTAAGAAGGTCTGTGAGCGTCTGCGTCGGATGCTGGTGGCCGCCGTCGCCCGCGTTGATGACGGGCATGTCCGTGCTGTTGGCGGCGACGCGGGGCGCGCCCTCCTTCGGGTGGCGCATGACGGCGATGTCCGCATAGCAGGCGATGGTGCGGATGGTGTCCGCGATGCTCTCACCCTTGGCGACGGAGCTGGAGTTCGGCTCCGAGAAGCCGATCACCTGGCCGCCCAGGCGCAGCATCGCCGCCTCAAAGCTAAAGCGCGTGCGGGTGCTCGGTTCGTAGAACAGCGTTGCGAGCAGCTTGCCGTCGCAGGCATGGGCAAAACGCGGCGGGTCCGCGATGATCTCGTCCGCCAGGTCGAAGATCTCCTCCAGTTCGGCGGTGGTCATGTCCATAGGTTCGAGGATGCTTTTCCCTTTCAGCATGTGGATCTCCTTTCTAAATGCAGGGCAGAATTTACGCAAAAAAAATCTTCCCTCAAATCAAAGGGAAGATTTTGCAACAAACGGGAAAGGATGGGAAAGGCGGGACAGGCCGCCCGGAAAGCAATCGCGCCGCGCCATGGTTTCGATCCGCCGCCGCATGCCGTTCCCCTCCTTTTTTAACCTTAAATCTTCGGTATGGTATCACATCCGAAGCGCTGTGTCAAGTAGGACAAAAAGGAAAGCATGCGCCGTTTTCAGCCGCCGAACTCCGGCGCAAGGAACGCCTCCAAAATGCGCTTCACGTCAATCTCGCGCAGGAGCGCTTCCATGCCCTCCAGCGTAAAAGAGGCCATCTCCCTGCTATATAAATCTGCACTGCCCTTGCCCTCCACGGCATAGGAAGCCAGGAACACGCCGGTGCTGCCGTCCTCCGCCTCGCCGATCGGCATCAGGAAAATGCCTTCAAACGCGCTTTCCCCAAAAAGCTCCGCCGCACCCAGCGTCGCGCCCGCCTGCCTGGCCGCGCTTTCACCCATGGATACCGTCACGACACAGGACGCTCCGTCCCCGGCGGCATAGATCAGTTCAGCCACCATACTTTGGGACAGCGAACCCCCGAGCGCCTCGTCCAACGCGGAAAGGGTATACTTTTCACCCTCCGCGAACGTGTCGATCGGGAGGTTCTTTTGCGTGCTGAGATCCACCAGCGTTCCCTGCGCCGCGTCGCGCAACAGCCTGAATTTACCCTCCTTCAGCCACGTTCCTTCCATGAGTTCCACAGCGTTGAGCGCATAAGCGCCCGTCTCCATTTCCGCAAGGCCGGGGAACAGCCGCAGGAGCTTTTCCGGCGTTTCAAACGTATCGCCCAGGTAGAAGCACAGCTTCCGCCCGTCATCCTCCAGCACACAGTATGCCTCGTTCCAGGCAAGGCCGTGCTCCGCGGCAAGCTGGGCGCGCCGGTCTTCCTGCGCGGCGGCCGCCGCGGCTTCTCCCGCTTCATCCCGCTGATGTTCCAAGAGCGGCTCCGCATGCGCCGCGGCAAGATAGTCCGCCACGAGCTGCGCCGCGCCCTCGATGCGCGCATAATCCAAATGCGCAGGCACATCCTCCGCCGTGTGTACCTTATCGCCCTCATACACCGTGTCCGAAAGCGTCACGGCAAGCCTACTCCCGGCGCGCTGGAGAACCACTCCGTCGCCCGAATAGGTTTCCTGCCGGAGCTGCGCGCCCCCGGCGGCGCCCGCCTCCACAAGCGCCTGTGCGAGCGGGTTCACGCCATCGAATTCTTCCGTGTAAACGTCGATGAAATCCCGGCCCGCGTGGCCGATGCAGTCAATGTTGATGATGTTCACGCACGCATAGCGCTCCTCCAGCAGTGCGGCAAATGCACGCGCGCCGTCCTTATCGTTTTCCTCCCCGTCCGTAGCAAGGAACACCACGTCCCGCGCCGGGGAAACGCCCCGCGCCGCGAACAGCGCGAGCGCGCGCAGCATCGCCGCTGTGCCGGAAGCGTTGTCATACGCCGAAGGGTAAAGCACGTCCCCATAAATGCCGCTGCCATCGTAATGGGCCAGCACCAGCAGCGCTTCCTCCCTGTTTTTGCCCGGGAAGCAGCCCGCCACGTTGCGGCCAACGCCTTGCGCCCGCGCCGCCGCCTTCATGCGCACGCGCAGCTGCGCGCCCTCCGCGCGGACGGCCTCGCGCATCTGCGCGCTGATGACGGAAATCACCACGCCGCACGGCTGCCCGATCGTGCTGTTCCCGCTCTTCGTATCCTTCCCGGCTGCGTCCACAATCGCAACGCTTTCCCTGTTTTCCTTCGCATATTCGAGCGCCGCGCCGAAATTTACGGTTAAAAAAAGCGCCTTTCCGGCTTCACACTCGGTTTTTTTGCCGCTGACCGGGATCTGAACGTCAACATCCTGGAACGGGTGGGTATAAATATAATCTATGCCGGCCGTGAAGCTGATCTCCGTGCCATCCGCCGCGATCACAGCCACTTCCGGCTCCGCCGCCGAAGGCTCCGCGGTCTGGTCCATATATTCGATCAAAAAAGAATCGCCTTCAAACGGCACGAGCCCTGCCGCCTCAAACGCGCCCGCGATGTATTCCGCCGCGCGCAGGCCGCCCCGGCTGCCCACCGTGCGCCCCTCCATTTCCCGGGAGCACAGCGCTAGGACGATCTCCTCCGCGCTGCCGAAGCCCCATTGCGGTGTAGGCGTTTCCACGGCCGCAGGCGCGGAGCAGGCGGACGCAAGCAGGAAACAGGCCAACAGGCATATTCCAGCGCAGCATCTTAAATAATTTTTCTTCATAGCGTCCTCCAGTTCGATCGCGTTTTTCGTTGTCTCGTTTCCCTTTGTTCTTTTCTTCTGCTAAGTTCTGAGTAAGAATACGGTTTTTCTGTTCTAAGTTTGTTTGTACTTAATATTACCAGTTTTTGTCCGGCGTTACAAGCAAAAATAAAGCGCCGCGCCCGATTTTCGGACGCGGCGCCGCTTCGCTCCAAATTACCGCTTCACGATCTTGAAATACGCCCGCGCCGTCATGCGGTAAGCGATGAAATAGATGACCGCGAACGCTGCGCTTACACCGAGCGCGCAGCAGAGCACGAGCACCCAGTCATACAGCTCGAACGCCTGCATCATCCGCGTAAGGATGCGGCTTGCGAACACCATGTGCAGGAGCGCCGTCGCAAGCGGCAGGAAGAACACCCATAGCACCTGCGCGTTGATCGTGCCCTTCACCTGCTTTTCGTCCATGCCCACCTGCTGGAGGATGCCGAAGCGTTCCTTATCCTCATAACCCTCCGTGATCTGCTTGAAGTAGATCATCAGCACCGTGACCACCAGGAACAGGATTGCGAAGAACGCGCCGAGGAACAGCAGCCCGCCGTACATGCCGTAAGCTGCCTGCCGGGCGTTGAAAATGTCGTAGGGCACCGTACTGTATCTGATTTCCTCCCCATCCGAGTTTGTAGCCGTATACTCATTCTTCCCCATCGCTTCCACAAACGCGAGGCAATCCGCCTCGCTGCCGGTGAGGTCAAAATGCAGCGTGCCGTCCAGGTAGATGCTGTGCGGCTGGATATACAGCGTGGATTCCGGGTAAACCGTGCAGGCCGTTTTTTGCCCATCCCCGTTGCCGTCATAGGAGAGCTTGCTTTCCTCCGCATGCATCACAAGGCCGTGCTCCGCCGCAAGCGCAGCGAGCTTTTCATCCAGCCAAAGGCGTTTATCTTGCGGGATGCTGACGCTCACGTCATAGGGGTGCTGCGGCGCGAGCGTCTTTTCCTGCCCAAGGTAAAGCGAGAGCGTGCCGCAGAGCGTCACAAGGAACATCGTGGAAAGGATGCAGATCGTCGCAAGGCTTGAGGCGTTCTGCCGCATGCGGTGGAACATGCCCGAAACGGAAACGAAGTTCTGCGGCTTGTAATAAAACCGCTTGTTGGCCCGGAGCGCGCGCAGCACCGCAATGCTGCCGGAGGTGAAAAGCAGGTTCGTCGCCAGGATGACGAGCAGCACCAGGATGAAGAAGATGCCAAGCGCCACGCCGACGTTTTCCACCGTCCATGCGTAGTAATACGCCGCGCCGAGCATGGCCGCGCCGATGAGCGCCATCGGGATCACGAGCTTGGAATCCTTCTCGCCGCGCTTCTCGCTCTGCATGAGCTGGATCGGGTTTGCAAGGTGCACCTGTGCGAGGTTATAAAGCGAGCTTACGAAGTACACGGCGAGGAAGAGCGCGGCCGTCGCAAGAAACGCCACCGGCGCGGGCCGGAACTCGTTCTGCGGCAGCGCGTGCATGAGCTTGAGGAGCAGCAGGAACAGGAGCTTGCCGAACACCAGCGCGAACACGAGCCCGCAGGCCAGGCCGCCGAGCAGGACGATCGCGTTTTCGAGCAGCAGGATGCGCCCCACGTGCGCCTTGGAAAGTCCGAGCACGCCGTAAAGGCCGAATTCCCGCTTGCGGCGCTTTACGAGGAAGCTGTTGATGGAGAGCAAAAAGCCCGCCGCGAACAGCGTGAACACCATAACGCCCATCCGGAACAGCCCCTGCGCGGCGTCCCCGCCAGGCACCCCGGCAAGCTCGCCGGACATCGCAAACCCGCACACGAGGAAATAGATGCCGCCGATGATCGCGCAGGCGATCAAATACGGCAGGTACACCTCCCGGCTGCGGCGGATGTTCGCCCACGCAAGCCTGAGGTAAAATCCCTTAGCCAATGTCCGCACCCCCGTCCGAAAGCACGGAAAGGTTGGCGACGATCCGGTCGAAGAAGGCACGGTTGTCGTCCTCCCCGCGGTAAAGCTGGGCGAAGATCTCGCCATCCTTAATGAACAGCACGCGGCTCGCGTAGCTTGCGGCCATGGCGCTGTGCGTCACCATAAGGATGGTTTTGCCCGCGCGCTCGTTCAAATCCCGGAAGTTCTGCAGCAGGCTCACGGAGGATTTGGAATCGAGCGCGCCGGTCGGCTCGTCGGCCAGGATGAGCTGCGGGTCGGTGATGACCGCGCGCGCCACGGCTGCGCGCTGCTTTTCGCCGCCGGAAACCTCATAAGGGTATTTCCCAAGCAGCAAGTCGATGCCGAGCATCTGCGCGATGGGAAGAAGGCGGCTTTCCATCTCCTTCACCGGCGTTTGCGAGAGCACGAGCGGCAGCAGGATGTTATCCTTCAGGGTAAACGTATCGAGCAGGTTGAAATCCTGGAATACGAAGCCCAGGTTGTCGCGCCGGAACTTGGAAAGTTCGCGGTCCGGCACGGACGCAAAGCTGCGCCCGCCGAGCAGCACGTCGCCCGAGGTCGGCTTATCGAGCGAAGCGAGGATGTTGAGCAGCGTCGTCTTGCCGCTGCCGGATGCGCCCATGATCGCCACGAACTCGCCTTCCGACACCGTGAAGCTCACGTTTTTGAGCGCCACGCACTGCACAAGCCCGAGCTTGGTCGTATATACTTTTTTTACGTTTTGGATCTTCAAAAGCTCCATTGGTTCCGTATGACCTCCTTGTGGGAACATGCCCGTTTTTCTAGCATGCCCCTATCATACAAAAAGCAGGCGCCGCCCCGCCATCGAACCGCCTTACAAAAGCGGCCCTGAACCTTACAGTTTTGTCACATTGCATAAAAATCGCGCCAATTTTTGGGAGAGCGGGGAGCGCGCCGTTCCCATGGCATATATCCGGCGCTTGCGGGGGTACGGCAATCCTCAGTCATGGCTTACGCTGTTTATTGCGACAGTTCGCAAAGGCCGCGCGAATAAGGACAATCCTCAGTCCGCTTCACGGACAGCTCCTTTGCCCAAGGAGCCTTTTGGTCAGTGCGCTTCCCTGCGCCATCTGAATACGAAACCCGTTGGAGCCTACCCCCCCAAACGCCCCCTTTTTGAAAGGGGGTGGCAGCGCGCAAGCGCTGACGGGGGATTGCCGTAATACAGCGGCGCCCCACCTTACTCCCGGAACCGGAACGTGTCCGCGTCCGGGAAGGCAAGCGTCACGCGCGTGCCGCGCCCCGGCTCGGAGCGCACCGCCATGCGGATGGCGAGCGCGTCCGCCACCTGGCGGGAAAGATACAGGCCGACCCCGCTTGCGCGGGTGTCCACGCGGCCGTTATAGCCCGTGTAGCCCTTTTCAAAGATGCGCGGCAAGTCCTCCGCCCGGATGCCGATGCCGCTGTCCTCGATGACGAGGCATCCTTTTTCCAGGTAAACCTTCACGCCGCCCGCGTTGGTGTACTTTACGGCGTTGGAAAGCAGCTGCTCCAGGATAAAGCCAAGCCACTTCGCGTCGCTCATGACCGCCGTGCCTTCAAGGGGCGCGATCTCCACGGAAAGGCCCTTGTAAACGAAAAGCAGCCCGTATTTGCGCACGCATGCGCGCACGATGCGCGCAAGGTCGCACCGCTCGATCACAAGGTCGTTCGCAATTTCCCGGAGCTTCACGTATTGCAGCGCGAGCTCCGCATAGCGCTCCACCTTGAACAGCTCCTGCCGGAGCACGTCCGCTTCCTCCGCGACGCTCCCTTGCAGCACCAGCCGCATCGCCGCGATGGGCGTTTTGATCTGATGCACCCATAGCGTGTAGTAGGATAAGTTCTCGTTCTGCGCCGCTTCCAGCGTGCGGCTCGCCTCCGCGTATTGGGCCGTGAGCGCACGGATCAGCGCCTGGTTCTCCGCGTCGAGTGCATCAAGCGGCGCGGGGAGCGCCTCCGGCAAAGCGCCAAGGTGCGCATGGATGGTGCGCGCCAAACGCAGGCGGCCGATATAGCGCCGGCCGTCAAAATACATAAGCAAGCCCAAAATAAACGCAAGCAGGAGCGCTGCGTACCACGCAAGCGCCATGCTCTGCCCGCCCAGGTACGCGATGAGGAGCGTGAGCGCGATGGCCATAAGCCCAAATGTCCAAAGCGTCCACTTTGCCTTCAGATACCGGCATACGTCACGCATCGATGCTGTACCCCTGCCCCTTGTGCGTGACCACGCAGTCCTCCAGGCCTGCCGCCGCAAGCGTTTTGCGCAGGCGGTTGACGTTCACGGTCAAGGTATTGTCATCCACAAATTCGTCGCTCTCCCAAAGGCGCAGCATAATCTCCTCCCGGCGCACGACCTGCCCGGGCTTTTCCAGAAGCGCCTGCAAAATCCCAAGCTCGTTTTTCGTCAGCGGGATGCGCTCCCCTTCCCGCAGGAGGCAGGAGCCAGCCGCGTCGAGCAGCGCGTCCCGCAGGCGCGGCTGGGGCAGCGGGGTTTCGTAATCGTAGCTGCGGCGGAGCATGGCCTGCACTTTTGCGACGAGCACCTCGAGCGAGATCGGCTTTGCGATGTAATCGTCCCCGCCCATGTTCACGGCCATCACAACGTCCATGTCGTCCGCTCGGGAGGAGACGAAGATCACCGGCACCTTGCTTTCCTTGCGGATCTCGGCGCAGCGGAAATAGCCGTTGTGGAACGGCAGCGAAACGTCCATCAGGACGAGGTGCGGCGCAAAGGCACGGAATTCACCCATCACGTCCGCAAAGTCCGCCGCCGCGCGCGCCTCAAAGCCCCAGGCGTTCAGCTCCCGGCAGATCGCGCCCGCGATGACTGAATCGTCCTCAACAACTAAAATGCGGTACATTTTCATCCTCCCTATCCCGTCATTGTAATTGCAAAGCGCCCCTGCCGTCAATTTAGATTCGATTAAAATTGCGGCGCATGGGCTGCGCGAAACGCCCGCGATCCGCGTAAGTTCACATTTCGTTCCACATGCTTCACATCTTTTTCATTGCATTCGGGGCGTGCGCGTATTACCATGTAAAATATACAAGCTCGATCAAAGTGAGGTTTTTCGTATGCGAAATTGGCTGATGCGGTTCATGGCGGGGCGCAATGGCGCCGATTCGTTCGCGCGCTTTCTCTCCATCGCCGCCCTCGTGCTCCTCATCCTGTCCATGTTCCTCCCCGGATATGTGGGAACCGCGTTCTGGGTGCTCGCCCTCGCATGCCTCGTTTACAGCTATTTCCGCATGTTCTCTAAGAATACCGCGAAGCGCTATGCGGAAAACGCAAAATACCTCTCCGTCAAATACAAGTTCACCTGCTGGTTCCGGCGCAAGAAAGAGCGCGTCCAGCAGAGCAAAACGTACCGTTTTTACCGCTGCCCACAATGCGGCATCACCACGCGCATCCCCAAGGGCAAGGGGAAGATCAAGATCACCTGCCCCAAGTGCGGCAACACCTTCATCCGCAAAAGCTGAATGGAAAGAGGAACCCCATGTTCGGTTATGTCGTCGCCAACAAGGCCGGCCTTTCGGAAGGCCGGCTTGCGCGCTACCGTGCGTTTTACTGCGGCCTTTGCCGCGCGCTCCGGGAGCGCTGCGGGCAGCTCGGCCGCATGACGCTCACCTACGACATGGCCTTCCTCGTAATGCTGCTCCACTCCCTTTATGAGCCGGAGACCCGCTCTGGCGCAAACCGCTGCGCACCGCACCCGAAGACGCCACAGCCATGGATCCGGAGTGAAATCACGGAATACGCCGCAGATTTGAACCTTGCGCTTGCTTACCACAACCTGCTGGACGATTGGCAGGACGATAAAAACCCCGCCGCGCTTGCAACCGCAAAGCTGCTCAAGCCCCAATATACCCGCGTCCGAGCCCGCCTGCCGCGCCAATGCGGCGCGATCGAAGCCGGGCTTGCCGCGCTGCACGAAGCCGAAGCGAAAGCCCCCATCCCGGCGGACGCTGCGGCGGACGCTTTCGGCGCGCTGATGGGCGAACTGTTCGCCTATAAAACAGACCGCTGGGCGGGTGGGCTCCGCCGCATGGGCGCGGCGCTCGGCCGCTTCATTTACATGATGGACGCTTACGCCGACCTCCCCAAGGACAAAGCACGCGGCCGGCCCAACCCGCTCGTTCCCCTTTCCGCCGCGCCGGATTACGAGGCGCAGTGCAAAGCCCTTTTGACGCTGCACCTTGGCGAGTGCGCATTGGAGTTTGAAAAGCTGCCGCTGGTGGAGGATGCGGACATCCTGCGCAACATCCTCTATTCCGGCGTTTGGACGAAATACGAAGCGCTGCACCGGCAGGGAAAGGAGCCGAAACGGATATGACGGACCCATATCAGGTGCTCGGCGTTCCCCAGAACGCAAGCGACGACGAGGTGAAGCAGGCTTACCGCAAACTTGCGAAAAAATACCACCCGGACGCCAACCCGGGCGATAAGTATGCCGAGCAGCGCATGAAGGAGATCAACGCCGCCTACGACCAGATCATGAACAAGCAGGCGAATCCCGGCGGACAGGGCGGCGAATATGGCGGCGGATACGGTGGGTTCGGAGGTTTTGGCGGATATGGCGGATACGGCGCCTATGGGCGCGGCTCCGCGCAGGAGGAATCCCCCAGGATGACGGCCGTGCATAATTTTCTGAACTATGGGCGTTACAGCGAGGCGCTCAACGCGCTTTCCGGCATCCCGGAGGCTGAGCGGGGCGCGCGATGGCATTATTACAGCGCCATCGCCAACCAAGGTACGGGCAACCGCATGGCAGCGCTGCAGCACGCCGAGCGCGCCGCCAGCATGGAGCCGGACAACGAGGAATACCAGGAGCTGCTGGAACAGCTCCGCAGCCCGGGCCGCGCTTATACCACCTTTGGCCGCGGTTTTAGCATGCCTATGACGAACTTGAGCGGCCTTTGCCTCTCCATGTGCCTTGCGCAGCTGCTTTGCCGGTTCTGCTATTGCTAAAGCCGCTTTGCATAAAATTCAAACCAGAAAGGGAACGCACATGCTTGAATACAAATTTGATACCCAGCTTTTGATCGAGGGGCAGAACCTCTCCGAGGACGCCATCAGCGAATACATTTCGGCGAACATCGCGGGCGACTGCCTGCTTGCCGTCGGGGATGAGACGCTCATCAAGATCCACTTCCACACCAACACGCCCTGGAAAGTGCTCGAATACTGCGCCTCCCTCGGCGAGATCTACGACGTTGTGGTCGAAAACATGGAACGGCAGGAGAACGGCCTACAAGGCTAAGCAAAGATGCGCTATGGGGCCGCGCGGCGTGCGGCCTTCAGGCTGTCGATCAAGTGGCAGATGCCACTTGATCGAGGATTGCACATCGCGCT
>OJPD01000097.1_pt1 | contig 72910 bp, 80 predicted proteins | sample 1598371 | NCBI WGS metagenome assembly OJPD01 (sample SAMN03922478, study PRJEB24848) | human gut metagenome | isolation source: stool sample | host: Homo sapiens | place: Germany | collected 2010-11
AGCGCGACGTGAATCCCTCGATAAAGTGGCATCTGCCACTTTATCGACAGCCTGAAAGGCGCGCCGCGCCCCTTTGCTTCTTTTTGGGAAACTATGCTATAATGGACGAAATCCAAACCTTGCGGAGGGACGATGCTCATACAATGGTATCCCGGGCACATGGCGAAAGCGCGCCGGATGCTCGTTGAAAATTTAAAGCTGATCGACGTTGTGGTGGAACTTGTGGATGCGCGCGCGCCGCGCGCTACGCGCAACCCGGATTTCGATGGCCTGTTTTCCGCCAAGCAGCGCGTGATTCTCCTCAACAAGAGCGACCTCGCTTCGACGGCGGAAACGAAGGCTTGGGTGGAGCATTACCGCGCGGAAGGCATAGGCGCGATTGACTTTGTTGCAACCAATTCCGCAAAGCGCAAGGCGGCGGTGGAGCTGATCGAAAACGCTGCGTCCGAAAAGGTGAAGCGCATGCGGGCAAAGGGCGTTGTCAAGGTTGTCCGCGCGATGGTTGTGGGCATTCCAAACGTGGGGAAATCCACGTTCATCAATCGCGTCGCGGGCGCTTCCCGTGCGCAGGTGGGGGACAAGCCCGGTGTAACTAAGGGGAAGCAATGGGTGAAGGTTTCGCCTTATCTCGAACTAATGGACACGCCCGGCCTCCTTTGGCCGAAGTTGGAGGACGAGCGCCTCGCGCGGCACCTTGCGTTCATCGGCTCCATTAAGGACGATATTATGGATGTGGAACACCTTGCGGGCGCGCTGCTCGAAGAACTCGCGGCGCTCTGCCCGGAGGAGCTGACCGCACGCTACAAGCTGGTTGAACCCAGCATGAAGGGGGATGAACTGCTCGATGCCGTGAGCCGAAGCCGGAGCTTCCTGCTGCCCGGCGGCGCGCCGGACACGGAGCGCGCGGCGCGCATCGTGCTTGACGAATACCGCGCGGGGAAGATCGCGCGCGTGACGCTTGACCGCGTCGTGGAGCCGGGCGATGGCGCAGCGCAATGAGGCGGAGCGCCTGTGGGCGCTGACCCGGCTGGAGCGCCAATTCTGGGAGGCGGGTATTTTTCCGGCGGGGATGGACGAGGTAGGCCGCGGGCCGCTTGCGGGCCCCGTCGTCGCGGCGTGCGTCATCCTGCCGCCCGAGCCGCTCATCGAATACGTCAACGATTCCAAGAAAGTTTCGGAGAAACGGCGCGAAAAACTTGCGCCCGCCATCCGCGATGCGGCTCTCGCCGTCGGGATCGGTTGGGCGGACGAGCGGGAGATCGACGAAATCAATATCCTTCGCGCCACGAAGAACGCCTTTGTGCGTGCATATGAGACCATGAACTGCGCCTGCACGCATGTGCTGGTGGATGCAGTGGAAGGGATTGCCATTCCGGCAGAGCAGCACGCGCTCATCCATGGCGACGCGCTTTCTTATCTCATTGCGGCGGCATCCATCGTGGCGAAGGTGGAGCGCGACGCGTATATGCGCCGCCTGGATGCAGCATATCCGCAATATGGCTTTGCGAGAAACAAGGGGTACGGCACGGCAGAGCACATCGCGGCGCTGAAACGGCATGGCCCATGCCCGCTGCACCGGGAGAGTTTTATCAAGAAGATTCTGGAGGGTGTATGAACCGTCAGGAACGCGGTGCGCAGGGGGAGGCGTTTGCGCTTTCTTACCTGCAAAAGCGCGGCTACGCATTGCTTGCAAAAAACTTCCGCGCGCTGCGCTGCGAGGTGGATTTGATCCTGTGCGACGGGGAAACGATCGTCTTCGCGGAGGTGAAGGCGCGCACGTCCGCCGCCTATGGGCTTGGGCGGGAAGCTGTTACACCCGCCAAGCAGCGCAACATCGCAAAGGCGGCGGAAGCATACCTTGCCGCACACAGCCTTGCCGAAGCCAGCGTCCGGTTCGATGTTTTGGAGGTGGATCTTATGTCCAATTCCGTCACGCATATCCCTGGTGCGTTCACGCTTTAAGCCTGTCCGCATACATCCGCAGTTCACAACAAATGAATTTTTTGTGTCAAAGGGTGGGCAAATCTGCAAAATGTGGTATCCTAATAGCAAGAAATTATTAAAAACTTGCATGATAGAGGAATTATGAGACAAAAGGCATTGATTCTCCTTGCGGGTCTTCTTGCGATACTCCTTGCATGCGCTCCCATGGCGCTGGCTGAGGCAAGCGAGAACCTTGCGGCAAACGGCGGGTTTGAAACGCTTGCCGAAAGCTCGGAGCTGCCGGAAGGCTGGTTTTATGAGGCTTGGGATGAGGATCCTTCCATGGGTTACGCCATGCGTTCCGAGGATGAAGGCGGGACGGCGTACCTTTGGAGCGCAGGAAATGATGTGCGCCTTTGCCAGACGGTCGCGGTAGAAGCTGGCTCTTATTATAAGCTGACCTGCCGCGTGCGGACGGAGGGTGTCGAAGGCGGCGCGGGCGCGAATCTTTCGGTCGCCGGTTCGTTGGCCGCGTCGGAGGGCGTTTACGGCACGGGCGCGTGGCAGGCGGTGGAGCTCGTCGGCAAAACGGGGGATGAGCAGACGGAGCTGACCATATGCGTCCGCATCGGCGGCTACGGTGCGGAGGCTGCGGGCGGCGCCTGGTTCGACGATGTTTCGGTCACACACCTCACGGATTTCGCGGGCGATGCGGCGGATTTTTCAACTGCAGCCGCGCCAAGCGAGCCGGAGGCGGAATATGTGGACGGCGAGATCCCGTATCTGGCGGAATGCTGCACCGCGCTGTTCTTCTCCGCATGCCTGATGTTCTTCTTTTACAGCCGCTTCATCGTGCGGGCGGATACGCTGGTCAGGCCTGCTGCGCGCGACCGCCTTGCGCTCGGCTGCATCCTCATCAGCGCATTTTTTGTGCGCGCGCTGCTTTCCATCCTGATCTATGGGCACCCGACGGACATTTCCTGCTTTATGGCATGGTCGAACGCCCTTGCCAACGATGGGCTCAAGTCGTTCTATACCTCTGGCATGTTCGCGGATTATCCGCCGGGCTATATGTACGTCCTCTGGCTCACGGGCAGCATCGCCAAGGCACTCCGGCTCACCTATGGCAGCGCAGGCTATGTGCTGCTCACGAAGATGCCTGCGATCCTTGCGGATCTTGGCGCGGCATATCTCCTTTACCGGCTAGCCGCAAAGCCGCGCGCAAGCCTTGAAAAGGCGGCGGGGAATGGCGTCCTGCCGCTCGTGCTCGCGGCGGTTGTGGCGTTCAACCCGCTCTTCGCGTTCATCTCCGGCGGCTGGGGGCAGATCGACCAGGTGCTCACGCTCCTGATGATTGCGGTCATTTTCCTGTTCTTGAACAAAAAGGTGATCCTGGCCGGGCTCGTTTACGGCATAGCGATCCTCGCCAAGCCGCAGGCGCTGATGGCTGGGCCGCTCCTTGCCGTGGCGTATTTCGCGTATGTGAAGGACGCGGGCTGGAAGGGCCTTTTGCGCACGCTCGCAGCCGTCGCTTCAGCGGTAGCGGTGCTGTTCGTTCTTTCCCTGCCGTTCCGCGGCGGACAGGAGCCGCTCTGGTTTTTGGAAAAGATCCTCGGTACGGCGACGTCGTACCCATACGCGAGCGTCGAGGCGTTCAACCTGTTTGCGCTCCTCGGCGGGAATTGGGCGAACGCAGATCAAACGCTGGTGATCTTCTCCTATAAAACCTGGGGTACGATCTTCATCTGCCTATCCGTGGCGTTTTCCGCGTTCCTGTATTTAAAGGGCCGCAAGCGGGAGCCGCACGCGCTGACGCTTGCGCTCGCCTTCTGCCTGGCTGCGCTGTTCATGTTCGGCCAATACATGCACGAGCGGTACCTGTTCCCAGCGCTGCTTCTGCTGCTCATCGCGTTCACCGCGTACCGCGACCGTCGCATCTTCGTCTCCTTTGCGTGGCTTTGCTGCTCATTACTGTTCAACTGCCTGATGGCGATCATCATCGTGGATCATCAGGAGGCGCGGGGCATGACCTACGACCTCGTGACGGCCATAGGCTCGCTTTTGAACCTTGGCGGCTTCGCATATCTCGCCTATACCTGCTGCGACATCCTGCTTTGCCGCCGCAAACACCCCGCGTTCTGCGAGAAAGCGCCGGAGCGGCCCGCGCCGCCTGAAGCGCTTCCGGACCCAGTGGACAATACGCTCCACTACTCCAAGCGGGACAAGCTTTACTGCATCGCGCTCACGGCGATATATGCCGCTGTTGCGCTCGTGAACCTCGGCACGACGACGGCGCCGGAAACTGCCTGGTACGGCCATGCGGGCGACGAGGTGCGCATTACGCTCGACCAAACGGCTGAAATTGCGGAGATCCGCGTGTTCGGCGGGCTTTACACCGGGAGCATTCTCCTCGTGGCGGACGATGGCACGGAGTACGAGTATACCGAAGAAAACGGCCACATGTTCCGCTGGAAGGACATCGCAAACGGGGCTTCCGCTACGACGGCGGGCTTCACCCTTTCGGTGACAAGCGGCAAGGTTTGGTTCAACGAATTCGCTTTCTTCGACGCGGAAGGGAACTATATTCCCGCGGAGGCGGAGGGCGAGGCTGCGCTGCTGTTCGATGAGCCGGAGGAGGTGCCGGAAACGCCCTCTTACCGCGACGGCATGTATTTTGACGAGCTGTATCATGCACGTACAGCCTATGAGCATCTGCACGGCCTTTCGCCGTATGAAAACTCGCATCCGCCGCTTGGCAAAGTGTTCATCATGCTTGGCGTCGCCATCTTCGGCATGAACGCCTTCGGCTGGCGGATTATCGGGACGTTATTTGGCATTGGCATGGTGCCAATCCTGTACGCCTTTGCAAAGAGGCTCTTCAAAAAAAGCGAATACGCGCTTTTGGCCGCGCTGCTGTTCGCGTTCGATTTTATGCACTTTACGCAGACGCGCATTGCGACGATCGACGTTTACGGCGTGTTCTTCATCCTGCTGATGTACTATTACATGTACCAGTATTACACGATGAACTTCTTCAGCGACGGCCTCAAAAAGACGCTCAAGCCGCTTGCGCTCGCGGGGGTGTTCTTCGGCCTCGGCGCGGCGAGCAAGTGGATCTGCTTCTACGCGGGCGCGGGCCTCGCGGTGATTTTCTTCACCTCGCTCGTGCAGCGGTATTTGGAATACCGCCGCTTCCGCAGGAGCGAGGACGCGGCGCTACGGGAGGCCGTGGAGCCGTTCTGGCGCAACGCGTTCAACTCCTGCCTCTGGTGTGTGGCGTTCTATATCCTGATCCCGGCGGCGATCTACCTGCTTTCCTATTTGCCGTATGTGCTGAGCGAAGATCATTATGGGATTCGTGAGATCTGGGGCGTGCAGGAATTCATGTTCAGCTACCACAGCGGGCTTACCGCCACCCACAGCTATCAATCGCCCTGGTGGCAGTGGCCGCTTTTGATCCGGCCCATGTGGTATTACGTCGGCTATGACGTAGCTCCCGGCAACATCTCCACCATGTCCGCGATGGGAAACCCGGCCGTATGGTGGGTGTGCTCGGCCGTGACGGCGGGCGTTATCTACTCGCTTTTGCGCGGGAAGCGCAGGGGGGACAAGACGCTCTTTGTGCTGCTCGTGGGCCTCGGCGCAAATTACCTGCCGTGGGTGCTGGTCTCGCGCTGCACGTTCATCTATCACTTTTTTGCGAGCGTGCCGTTCATCCTGCTCATCACGGTCTATGCGCTGCAAAAGAAGGAGGAGCGCGACAAACGCTACGCGAAGCTCAAGTGGATCTGGATGGCGGCGGCACTCGCGCTGTTCGCGCTGTTTTACCCGGTCATTTCCGGCGCGGAATGCGCGCGCACGTATGTGACCTTCCTCGAGTGGCTGCCGAGCTGGACGTTTATGGGCGTATAAAAGGGGATATTAGAATGAAGAAAGAAAGCATCGGCCAGTTTTTGAAATTCGCCGTGGTGGGCGTGCTGAACACAGTGGTGGATTTCCTCGTGTTCCAGCTTTTGAACCTGACGCTTGGGTGGACGTACTTCGCCCAGGTAATCGGCTATTCCGCAGGGATTCTCAACAGCTATTTCTGGAATAGCCGCTGGACGTTCCGCAAGGAGCACCGGCGCAGCGCGCGGGAGGCTGCGGCCTTCCTCGCGGTGAACCTCGTTTCGCTCGGCGTTTCGCTCGGCGTGCTTTGGCTTTGCCGCAACCCGTTCGGCATCACGGACGCATGGGCCGCAGGCTGGGTGCCGGCATGGCTCGGCGGCTTCGTAAAAGGGGATACGATCGCAAAGCTCATCGCTACGCCCTGCGCCATCCTCGTGAACTTCATCGGCAACAAGCTGTTCGTGTTCCGCGCGCAGCCCGGGAGCGGGGCGGCAGAAAAGAAATAAAATATGGTCCGCGCGGCGCGGAGCCCTGGGGGAGGGGAACGCATGCTATCCAAGATCAAGAGCTATGGCCTCATGGGAATCGACGGCTTTGCGGTATCCGTGGAGGTCTACGTTTCGGGCGGCGTCCCGGCGTATGACACCGTCGGCCTGCCGGATGCCGCCGTGCGCGAATCCAAGGAGCGCGTGCGCGCGGCCATCCGCAACAGCGGGTTCGCGTTTCCGATGCAGCGCATCACGGTGAACCTTGCGCCCGCGGATCTGCGCAAGGAAGGCTCCGTGTATGATCTGCCTGTGGCGGTAGGCCTGCTTGCGGCGATGGGGCAGATCCAGAACGATACCTTTGCGGAGGAATACCTTTTCCTCGGCGAGCTTGCGCTCGACGGGGCGCTGCGCGGCGTCGCGGGTATCCTGCCGATGGTGATTGGCGCATACGGCCAGGGCGTACGCAAGGTGATCGTCCCTGCGGAGAACGCGGCGGAGGCTTCCTACATCGCGGGGGTAAGCGTATATGCAGCGGAAACGCTCAAGGACGTCGTGGACTTCTTGAACGGATCGGCGGCACTTGCGCCCGTCCCTGCGCGCAAGTGGGACAAAACAAAACTTTCCTACCCGATGGATTTTGCGGACATCAAGGGGCAGCAGGGAGCCAAGCGCGCGGCGGAGATCGCCGTTGCGGGCGGTCATAACCTGCTGCTTGTCGGTACGCCCGGGAGCGGCAAGACCATGCTCGCGCGCAGTATCCCCTCCATCCTGCCGGAGCTGACGTTTGAGGAGGCGCTCGAGATCACGAAGATCCACTCCGTTGCCGGGACGCTCCAGGGCGCGGATGGGATGGTCTCCGAGCGGCCGTTCCGCGCGCCGCACCACTCGGCGTCCACCGCGTCGCTCATCGGCGGCGGACAGCGGGCAATGCCGGGGGAGATCAGCCTCGCGCATTACGGCGTGCTGTTCCTCGACGAATTTCCGGAATTCCGAAAGGATACCCTTGAAGCGCTGCGTCAGCCGATGGAGGACGGAAGCGTCACCATCGCCCGTGCGGCGGCGCGTTCCACCTACCCGGCGGATTTCATGCTCGTCGCGGCAATGAACCCCTGCCCCTGCGGCAACTACGGGTCCCGCATCGCGCCATGCCGCTGCACGCAGCAGCAGATTACGCGCTATCTGAGCCGGATCAGCGGGCCGATGCTCGACCGGCTGGATCTGCACGTGGAGATGGGCGAGGTAGGCTATGACGACATTGCCGCACGCAGCACGGGCGAACGTTCGGAAGCGGTGCGCGCCCGGGTGAACGCCGCAAGGCGCATTCAGGCGGAACGCTACAAAGGGGACGGTATCCTGTTCAACGCGCAGCTTACAAGCCGCATGACCGCGCGCTATTGCGCGCTGGACGCGCAGGCGGAGGGGCTTTTGCGCAAGGCGTTTGCGACTCTCAAGCTCAGCGCGCGGGCCTTTACGCGGATCCTCAAGGTTTCGCGCACGATCGCCGACCTCGAGGGCAGCGAGGCCATCCGCGCGCACCATGTGGCGGAGGCTGTGCAATACCGAAGCCTAGAGAGCAAATATTGGGGAGATACGCGCAGATGAAACGGGAATACAGCGAACAGGAACGATACCTGCTCTGGCTCGGCTTTGCGCTCGGGCCGGGAGCAAAGCGCTACGCCCGGATTCTTTCGGCGTTTGATGGGAACGCTCGCGCGGCCTATGAAGCAGCGGCCAAAGGGAGCCTCCCGCCGGAATGCGGCCTCAAGGACGGGCTTGCGGAAAAACTGTGTGCGAGCGCCAACGAGCGCTTCCTGAACGGCTGCTTCCAGCGGCTCCTTGCGCTCGATGTTTCCGCTGCGGCGCTCGAATCGCCCGAATATCCGGCGCTGCTTAAAGAAATTTATGATCCGCCGCCGGTGCTGTATTACCGGGGGACGCTCCAGGCGGAGCCTGCGCTCCCAATCGCCGTGGTGGGCTCCCGCACGCCGACGGAATACGGGCGCAAACTTGCGCATACGCTTTCGCAGGCGCTTGCGGAAAGCGGCGCATGCGTAGTTTCCGGCCTTGCCTATGGCATCGATTGTATCGCGGCACTCGGCGCGCTCAATGCAAAGGAGAACCCATACCCGACCATCGCCGTGCTCGGCTGCGGCGTGGATGTGGTCTATCCCGCCGCAAACCGGGACGTTTATGATGCGATCATCGCGCGCGGCGCGGTGGTTTCCGAATTTCTGCCAGGTACGAAGGCGTTTTCTTCCAACTTCCCCATGCGCAACCGGATCATCAGTGGGCTTTCGCGCGGGGTGGTCGTGGTGGAGGCCGCGGTGAAGAGTGGGACGCTCATCACCGTGGACTGTGCGCTCGAACAGGGGCGGGACGTGTTTGCCCTGCCCGGCCGGGTGACCGACCCAAAAAGCGAGGGTACCAACGCGCTTTTGCGGGAAGGGCATGCGAAGTTCACGCTTGGCGTGGAGGATATTTTAGAGGAATACGGCGGGGTGCACGCGGTGAAGGCGCGCGCCCTGCCTGAGCCGGAGGATCTCCCGCTGGAACAGGCGCTAATCCGCAAGCTCCTGCTTGCAAGCGAGCGGAGCTTTGACGAATTGTGCGAATTGACGGGTCTTTCCGTGCCGCTTTTAAATTCTTCCTTGACAGAGATGGAATTTTCGGGAATAATTAAACAATCGCCCGGAAGGGTATACAGTATATGAAGCGTTTTAGCAACGACACACCGGAGGTAACGGAATGTCCGAAAATCTCGTGATCGTGGAGTCGCCCGCAAAGGCGAAAACGATCGGCAAGTTCTTAGGCAGCGGCTACAAGGTCATCGCATCCAACGGCCATGTGCGAGATCTGCCCAAAAGCCAGCTCGGCGTTGATGTGGAGCACGACTTCGCGCCGAAATATATTACGCTGCGCGGCAGGGGAGATGTGCTCGAACGCATCCGCAAGGAAGCGAAGAGCGCGAAAACCGTCTACCTTGCGACCGACCCTGATATGGAAGGCGAGGCGATCTCCTGGCATCTCGCGCAGATCCTCAAGCTCGATACGAAATCCAAATGCCGCATCGTGTTCAACGAGATCACATCCAGCACGGTGAAAAAATCCGTGAAGGCCGCACGCACGATCGATATGGATCTGGTGGACGCGCAGCAGGCGCGCCGCGTGCTCGACCGGCTCGTGGGCTATAAGATCAGCCCGATCCTTTGGGCCAAGGTGCGAAAAGGCCTTTCCGCGGGCCGTGTGCAGTCGGTCGCAACGCGCATCCTGTGCGACCGGGAGCAGGAGATCATGGACTTCGTGAGCGAGGAATACTGGACGGTTTCTGCGGCGCTCAGGCACAAGGGTGCGCGCAAGCCCATCGAAGCGAAGTTCTATGGGATCAACGGCAAAAAGACGGAGCTGCACAACGAGGCTGAGGCGGATGAGATCGTCGCCCGCGCCTCGGCGGGCGAGTTCACCGTGACGGACCGCAAGATTGCGGAGAAGGTGCGCAACGCGCCGCCGCCGTTCACCACGAGCAGCATGCAGCAGGAGGCTTCCCGCAAGCTGGGCTTCACCGCGAAACTGACTATGCTCATCGCACAGCAGCTTTACGAGGGCGTGGACATCGCGGGCAAGGGAGCGACGGGCCTTATCACCTATATGCGTACCGATTCCGTGCGCATCGCGGACGAGGCGCAGCAGCATGCCCTTGCGGAAATCAAAGCCCAATACGGCGACAAATACGCGCCTGCGAAACCGAACGTGTTCAAGGGGCGCAAGGGTGCGCAGGACGCGCACGAGGCTATCCGTCCGGCGAACGTATCCCTCACGCCGCAGGCGGTGAAGGCCTCGCTTTCCAACCAGCAGTTTAAGCTATATAAGCTCATCTATGAGCGCTTCCTCGCAAGCCAGATGGCGCCCGCCTTGGTGGAGACGAACACCGTCACCTTTGACGCGGGCGGCTGCACATTCCGTGCGAACGGCGTGCGCACCCTCTTTGACGGTTATACCGCCGTTTACACCGAGGGGAAGGACGAAGCGCAGGAAAAGGATGTGACGCTGCCGGAGCTCACGGTGGGAGAGACGCTCGCGGCCCAGAAGCTCGACAAGGAGCAGAAGTTCACCCAGCCACCGCCGCGCTACACGGAGGCGACGCTCGTTAAAACACTGGAGGAACGTGGCATCGGCCGCCCGAGCACCTATTCCCCGACGATCTCCACAATCCTCGAACGCGGCTATGTTCGGCGCGAGAAGAAGCAGCTCGTCCCGACGGAGCTCGGCTTCATTGTGACGCAGATCATGAAGGCTAACTTCGAGGACATCGTGGATGTGAAGTTCACGGCGGACATGGAGGGCAAGCTCGACCTCATCAAGGACGGCGAGCAGGAATGGACGGATGTCATCCGCGAATTCTATGGCCCGTTTGAGCAGAGCGTGGAAAAAGCGGCCGCAACGATTGAAAAGATCGTCGTGCCGGACGAGGTTTCCGATGTGCAGTGCGAAAAGTGCGGCGCGATGATGGTTTACAAAATGGGGCGCTACGGCAAGTTCCTCGCCTGCCCCAACTTCCCGGAATGCCGTAACACAAAGGCGATCGTGGAAAAGATCGACGTGCCCTGCCCCAAGTGCGGCGCTGCGCTCATCAAGCGCAAATCCAAGCGCGGCAAGCCGTTTTATGGCTGCGAGCGCTACCCGGAATGCGATTTCGTATCTTGGGATAAGCCCGCGAAGGAGAAGTGCCCGCAATGCGGCGCGCTCATGGTCAACAAAGTGGGCCAGCACGGCGCGTATACGATGTGCACCAACAAGGAGTGCGGCTTCGTGGTGCGCCCGGTCAAGAAGGGGAGCGAGGAGAGCGGCAGCGAGGAGAACAACCATGAAGAATGACCGCGTGACGGTGCTTGGCGCCGGGCTTGCGGGCTGTGAGGCCGCGTTTCAGCTTGCTGAGCGCGGCGTCGCCGTATCGCTCGTGGAGATGCGCCCTGAGAGGCGATCGCCCGCGCACAAGACGGATCTTTTCGGGGAGCTGGTATGCTCCAACTCCCTGCGCTCCGACCGGCTGCAAAACGGCGCGGGGCTTTTGAAGGAGGAGATGCGGCGCATGGGCTCGCTCATCGTCGCTGCGGCGGATGAAACGCGCGTGCCCGCGGGCGGTGCGCTCGCGGTCGACCGGCAGGGCTTTGCGGCGCTTGTGACGAAGCGCATCCGCAATCACCCGAATATCGTGGTGGTGGAGGCAGAAGCCGAGGCACTCCCGGAACCGCCTGCCATCGTGGCGACCGGGCCGCTGACGGACGGCGCACTGCTCAAAAGCATAGAGGGGTTCCTCGGGGAGGGGCTGCATTTTTACGATGCGGCCGCGCCTGTGGTCACAAAGGAGTCGCTCGATATGTCCCGCGTGTTCGAGGCCTCGCGCTACGGCCGCGGCGGCAGCGATTACCTCAACTGTGCGATGACGCGGGAGGAGTATTTCGCGTTTGTGCACGCGCTTGTGGCGGCGGAAACGGCGCAGCTGCACGCGTTTGAAACGCCTAAGGTGTTTGAAGGCTGCATGCCCGTCGAGGTGATGGCAAAGCGTGGGGATATGACGCTCGCCTTTGGCCCGCTCAAGCCCGTTGGCCTTTCCGACCCGCGCATGGGGGAACGGCCGTTCGCGGTGGTGCAGCTACGGCAGGACGACGCCGCGGGTACGCTTTATAACATCGTCGGCTTCCAGACGAACCTCAAGTTCGGGGAGCAGCGCCGCGTGTTCGGCATGATTCCGGGGCTCCAAAACGCGGAGTTCGTCCGCTACGGCGTGATGCACCGCAACACCTTCCTCAACTCGCCCGGCAAGCTCGATCCATGGTATCAGGTGAAGGCACGGGAAGGACTGTATTTCGCCGGGCAGATCACCGGCGTGGAGGGATATATCGAAAGCGCGGCGAGCGGCATGGTGGCGGGGATCGACCTTGCGCGCAAGCTCGCAGGCAAGCCGCGGGTGGACTTTACCGCGCGCACAGCGCTTGGCGCGCTCGGGCATTACGTTTCCGGCTATGCGGGGAAGGATTTCCAGCCGATGAACATCAGCTTCGGCATCATCGAAGGGCTCACGAACCCGCCCCGCAACAAGCAGGAGCGCTATACGCGCATTGCGGAGCGCTCCTTGGAATGGATCGAAAAAATCCGGGAAGATTGCGAATAAACTGTAAAGCATGCGCGAAAAAGGGCCGCAAGTGGTGCGGAATGTGCTATTATGAAAGCAGATCATCATACAGATACGGCGCAAATGGAGCATGAAAGGGAAAAACTGTTATGGGCTTGATGGGAACGACGATTGTCGCCGTCCAGCGGGACGGCAAATGCGCCGTGGCGGGCGACGGCCAGGTGACGCTTGGGGAAAAGACCGTGATGAAAGCGCATGCGAAGAAGGTGCGCAGGCTGTACCACAACCGCGTGGTCGTAGGCTTTGCGGGTTCCGTTGCGGACGCGTTTTCCCTTTCGGAGCGCTTTGAGGCGAAGCTTGAGCAATACAGCGGCAGCCTCCGGCGTGCGGCGGTTTCGCTTGCGCAGGATTGGCGCAGCGACAAGGCGATGCGCCAGCTAGAAGCGATGCTCATCGCCGCGGATGCGGAGGAGCTGCTCATCATTTCCGGCACGGGCGAGGTGATCGACCCGGACGACGGCATCGCGGCCATCGGCTCCGGCGGCATGTACGCGCTCGCGGCGGCAAAGGCACTCAAGGAGAATACGGAGCTTCCGGCGACGGAGATCGCGCAGAAGGCGATCCGCATCGCTTCGGACATCTGCGTATTCACAAATGGGAACATCACCATGGAGGAAGTATAAATGCTGACGCCGCGCGAAATCGTTGAATCGCTGGATCGCTACATCATCGGCCAGGACGAGGCAAAGCGCGCCGTGGCGGTCGCGCTGCGCAACCGCTACCGCAGGAGCCGCCTCAAGCCGGAGCTGCGGGAGGAGATCACGCCGAAGAACATCATCATGATGGGGCCGACGGGCGTTGGCAAGACCGAGATTGCAAGGCGGCTTGCGAAGCTTGTGGACGCGCCGCTTGTGAAGGTGGAGGCGACGAAGTTCACGGAAGTGGGCTATGTGGGGCGCGACGTGGATTCCATGATCCGCGACCTCGTGGAAGCCTCCATCCGCCTTTGCAAGGATAAGCGCATGGCGGCGGTGCGCATGGTGGCGGAGAGTGCCGCCAACGAGCGCCTGATCGACCTGCTCGTGCCGGGCGTGCAGAAGCGCGCGGCCGCGCCCGTGAACCCGCTGCAGCTGCTCCTTGGCGGTGGCCAGCAGAACGAACCAGCCCCGACGGAAGAGGAGCAGGCCCAGCACCGCACCAAGCGGGAGGAAGTCGCCGCGCAGCTGCGCGCAGGCCAGCTGGAGGAGGAGCTTGTCGAGGTCGAGGTGGAGCAGAGCAACACCGGGAGCGACGCGATGCTCGCCATGGGCATCGACATCAACCTCAACGAGATGATGGGCGGCATCCTGCCCAAGCAGAAGAAGCGCCGCCGCGTCAACGTGCGCGAGGCGCGCCGCATCCTGACGCAGGAGGAATCTGAAAAGCTCATCGACATGGACGACGTCATCCGCGAGGCGATCGAAAAGGCGGAGCAGGACGGCATCATCTTCATCGACGAGATCGACAAGATCGCGGGCGCGCAGCACGGCTCCGGGCCGGACGTTTCCCGTGAGGGCGTGCAGAGGGATATTCTCCCCATCGTGGAAGGCTGCACGGTAAACACCAAATACGGCCCGGTCAAGACGGATTTCATCCTCTTCATTGCGGCGGGCGCGTTCCACGTTTCCAAGGTTTCGGATCTCATCCCGGAGCTGCAGGGCCGCTTCCCGATCCGCGTGAAGCTCCAGGCGCTCACGGAGGAGGATTACAAGCGCATCCTTTCCCAGCCGGAGCATGCGATCACCAAGCAATACGCCGCGCTGCTCGAGACGGACAACATCGCCCTGCAGTTTACGGATGACGCGCTTTCCGCCATCGCGCACTATGCCTGCCGCGCGAACGAAAGCAGCGAAAACATCGGCGCGCGCAGGCTCCACACCATTCTGGAGACCGTTTTGGACGATATTTCCTTCAACGCCAGCGGCGAGCACCCGCTCGTCAAGGTCGTTGTGGATGAAAACTATGTAAAGGAGCATCTGTCGGACGAGTTCGACGGGGAGGATCTCGAGAAGTTTATCCTCTGACCAAACCGCTATGAAACGAACGATTTGCACCATCCTGGCGCTTCTGCTGCTGTGCGCGGCGGGATGTGCGGAGGTCGCCACAACGGCGAACGTCTCCGTGCGCACGGCCGATAACGGCATGGAAGCGGCGGCCATAACGGAGATCACCGCTCCGCCCACGTCGCCCCCCACGCAAACGCTTTCCGCGGCGGAAGGCGGGGACACGGACGCTTCAACGTTGCCCAGCGCCGGGGACGAAGGGATTGCCGTGACGCCCGTGCCTTTTGAAACGCCGCCGCCTACGCCAGAGCTCACGCCGTCACCTGCGCCGGAACCCACACCGTCGCCTGCGCCGGATTATACCGTGAAGCCGGTTGACAGCAAAAAAGCATATCTCAACGCGGGCAGCGCGAATCTGCGTGAAGGCCCTGGCACGGAATATGCCATTCTTGAGGAGCTGTTCGAACTTGAGACGCTCATTGTGACGGGAACGTGCGGGGACTGGTACCGCGTGGATGCGGGAAACGAAACGGGCTTCATACTCGCAGAATTCGTGGAATACGGAACCGCACCCACGCCCACGCCGAGTTTTCGCGTAAAATCCATGGACGATAAGGACGCTTACGTAAAAGCGGGCAGCGCGAACCTGCGCGAAGGCCCCGGCACGGAGTTCGACATTATCGTAGAGTTGGGCCGCAATGAGGAGCTCACCGTGACCGGCGCCTCCGGGGACTGGTACCGCGTGGAATACGGCAGGAAGACGGGCTTCATGATGCAGGAATTCGTGGAGTTTGGCTCCGTACCGACTCCGAAGCCGAAGGCGACCGCAATGCCCAAGCCCACCGCAACGCCTAAACCGAGCGCGACGCCTAAGCCGAGCACGACGGCGGAACCCAGCCCTACGCCTGCAGCCAGCGCGGGCACGGCGGGCGGAAGCTCGTCCTCCGGGGTGGATCCTTACGACTATTTTTCCGACACGAGCCGCTTTACGGCGGCGGAGCTGCTGCTGATTGCGCAGGTGGTGCAGGAGGAGGCGAAGGGCACCTCCGTGGAGGCACGCGCGGCGGTCGCAAATGCGATCTACAACCGCTATTGTTCCTCCAGCTACCCGAACACCATTGAGGGGGTCATTTTCCAGAAAAACCAGTACACGGTTGCGGATGACGAGGATGAGCTGCGCGCGGTGAAGCCCATCGACAAGACGATCGAGGCTGTGACGCAGATCTTCGTCAACGGCAATACCTTCCTGCCGGAAGATGTGCTCTTTTTCCGTACGGCGAGCCGCGGGACGAGCTGGGGCGACAAGCGGGAATATTATGCGACCTATGGCGGAAACGCGTTCTTCCGCAGTCTATATTAACATTAACACCATTTTAGGAGAAACTTATGATAACGCTTTTGAAGCATGCGCGCATCCTGCAAAACGGGGCCTGGATGGAGGGCGAGCTGCTCATCGCCGGGGAGAAGATCGCGGCGGTTGGGCCAAAGCTCGATTGCACGTTCCCCGGCATGGAAATCATTGACGCGGAGGGGATGCGCTGCATCCCGGGCTATCTTGACCAGCATGTGCATATCACGGGCGGCGGCGGGGAAGGCGGCTTTGCAAACCAGGTTCCCCCGCTCAAGGCGAGCGCGCCCGTGCGCGCAGGCGTGACGACGCTCGTGGGCCTGCTCGGCACGGATGGCACCACGCGCAGCGTGGAGAGCCTTGTTGCCAAAACAAAGGCGTTCAACGAGCTGGGCCTAACCGCCTTCTGCCTGACGGGCGCTTATGAGTTCCCGTCCCCAACGGTGACGGGCAGCGTCAAAAAGGACATCGTGATGATCGCGGAATGCATCGGCGTGAAGGTCGCCATCTCGGACCACCGCAGCATGAACATGGAAAAGCGCGATCTCGTGTGGCTTGCGTCCCAGGCGCGGCAGGCGGGCATCCTTTCCGGGAAGCCCGGCATCACGCATCTGCACACCGGCAGCGGGAAGGCCGAGCTGGATCTGCTTTTCGACATCGTGGAGACGACGGAGCTCCCGGTCTTTAACCTGCGGCCGACGCATTTGGGCGGCAAGTTCGAGGCGGCGATGCGCTGGGCTGCGCTCGGCGGTTACGCGGATTTCACCTGCGGCGACAATCATGCCAAAACGGCGGGGATCATCGCCCGTGCGCTGGAGCGCGCGCCGGAAGGCCGCGTGACGATGAGCACGGACGGCAACGGCAGCATGCCGGTCTGGAACGAGAAAAAAGAGATGATCGGCATCGGCGCAGGCCGCATCGACAACCTGCACGGCGTGGTGAAAGCGCTTGTGCAGGAAAAGGGCGTCCCGCTCGAAGCCGCGCTTGCACCCTGCACGGAGAACGTGGCGAAGGCGCTCAACCTGTTCCCAAGGAAGGGGTGCATCGCGTCCGGAAGCGATGCGGATCTTCTGCTCCTGGACGACGGCCTTGCCGTCGACACCGTGATCGCACGCGGAAAAACGATGCTGCGGCACGGCGCGCTCTGCTTCCACGCAAATTTCGAGGATTAAGCCGGGGCGTCATACAACATAATTCCGGGCGGCAGCGCTCACACTAATACCGCAATTCAACCGAAAGGCGGTATTTCTGTTATGAAAGCCATCATCATGGCGGGCGGTGCGGGGAAGCGTCTGCGGCCGCTGACCTGCACGATGCCCAAGCCCATGGTCCCCCTGCTGAACAAGCCCGTGATCGAATACTGTGTGGAGCTGCTTGAACAACACGGCTTGAAGGAAATCGGCGTAACGCTGCATTACCTGCCCAATGTGATCAAAAATCACCTGGGGAGCGGGGAGAAATGGGGCGTGAACATCTCCTATTCCATCGAGGACACGCCCCTTGGCACAGCGGGCAGCGTGCGCAAGGCGGCCGGGGACGCAAAGGAGCCTGTCCTGATCCTGAGTGGTGACGCGATGACGGACATCGACCTCTCCGCAGCCATCCGCGCGCACGAACAGAGCGGCGCGCAAGCGACGATCCTGCTCAAAAAGGTGGAGTCCCCGACCGAGTACGGCGTGGTGCTCAGGGACAAGGCCGGCTTTGTGACACGCTTCATCGAAAAGCCAGCGCCCTCCGAGGTATTCAGCGACCTTGCGAACACAGGCATCTATATCCTCGCGCCGGAAGTGCTCGCCATGATCCCGGATTACATGCCCTACGATTTTTCCAACGACCTGTTCCCGCGCCTGATGAATGAGAACATCCCGATCTTCACCGTGGAGGCGGAAGGATATTGGAGCGACATCGGAGACATCGACCAGTATGCCGCGACGCAGGCAGACATGCTGGACGGCAAATGCGCGTTCCGGACGAAAGCAAAGTCCGACGGGCAGGGCATCTTCATCGAAGAGGGCGCGCGTGTCGGAAAGCGCGCCGCCGTCACTGCGCCCTGCTACATCGGCGCAGGGGCGGAAATTGCGGACAACGCTTATTTCGGGGCGTATTCTGTTGCGTGCAGCGGCGTGCGCATCGGGCGAAACAGCAGCGTGAAGCGCTGCATCCTGCTGCCGGAGGTGCGTGTGCGCGAGGGGGCGGAGCTGCGCGGTGCGGTGCTCTGTGAGAATGTGCAAGTGGAGGATGGCGCATGCGTGTTTGAGCGGGCGGCGATCGGCGCGGGGAGCGTGCTGGAAAAGCGGTGCAGCGTCGCGCCGCGCGTATACGTCTGGCCGAAGAAGCGGCTGGAGCAAGAGCGCAAGTATACGGAAAATCTCATGTGGGAAGCGGACGCGGGCAAACAGGCTGTGCGCGACCCGGAGGCGGGCTATGCGGATTTTGACATGACGCCGGAAAGCGCGGCGCGCATCGGCGCATCGTTCGCGGCGCTGCGGAAGCTCCCAGCGGAGCTTGGTGCGGCCTCCGACGGCGCGCAGCAGAGCGTTATGCTCAAATACGCACTGATGGCGGGCGTCGTTTCTCAGGGCGTAGACGTGCAGGACATGGGGCTTTGCTCGCCTTCCGCGTTCGCCTATGCGATCCGTGCGCTGGGGCTCGAAGGAGGCGTCTATATCCGGCGCGGGGACGCGGGAAAATATGAGGCGGAGATGGTGCTGCTCGACGCTGTGGGCGCGCGCCTTTCCGCCGGGGAGCACCGCAAATTCCGCCAGCAATATGAGCTTGGCGCGCAGCGGCCCGTTACGGCGGCCCGGCTCGGCGTGGCGCAGCGCTACACGGGTGCGGAGCGCGGGTATGAGGCCAGCCTCCGGCGGATGGCGCGCTTTGACGGGCGTGCGGGAACTGCTGTGGTGATCGCGGGGGACGCCGCGCTTTACGACATGGTTGCGCGCGTGCTCCTGCCCTGCGGCGTGGAGGTAAAGCTCGTGAGCGAGCGGGCGCAGGAACCGCTTTTGCGGGCGATGGCGCACGCGGGCGCGCAACTTGGCTTCCTTGCGGGCGCGGATGGCGCGATGCCCGCCGTCGTATATGGCGAACACGCGCTTTCGGGGGCGGAATGCGTCGCGCTGATCGCGCTTGCCGCGGCGGAGGATGGGCGGCGCTCGCTCGTGCTGCCCGCGTCGCTCCCGGCGGCTTATGCTGCGGCAGTTGAAGCGCGCGGCGTGCATGTTGCCAGCGTGCCGGATGCGCCCGCACGCTGGCAGCACGCCTGTTTCGAAGCGGACGCGTATCTGCCGGAGCTGTTCGAACCGGAAGCGATGGCCGTGCGCTTTGCAGCGCTGGAAAACTCCGGGCGGCTCAGCAAGCTCCTCGCGGCGCTCCCGAAGGTACGCACGGCGGAAGCGGAGGTTGGCTGCACGTGGCGCGAGGTCGGGCGGGTGCTCCGGAGCCTGGTGGAGACCGAGCGGGACGAGCGTGTGGAGCTGATCGACGGTGTGCATGTGAACGAGGATGACGGCTGGGTGCTCGTGCGGCCAAACCGGAGCTTCACGGCCTGCCGGGTGATTGCGGGGAGCTTCAAGGAGGAATACGCCAAGGAGCTTTCGGCGCTCTACGAGGAGAAGCTGCGCGGCATCATTGCGGAAAAAACGCCGGAAGAAAAGTAAGCCCGGCAGTGTGAAAACCGCTTGACGCGGCGGCGCGGCGTGATACAATGGGAAAAGGTTGTCCTGCGCAACAGAAAAAGGGGAGGAGACCGCCCATGTTCAACATCGTGCTCGTGGAGCCGGAGATCCCGGAAAACACCGGCAACATTTCCCGCACCTGCGCCGTAACGGGCGCGGCGCTGCACCTGGTTCGCCCGCTCGGCTTTTCGACGGACGACAAGCACCTCAAGCGCGCGGGGCTCGATTATTGGAAATATTTGAACGTAACGTATTACGATTCGTTTGAGGAGGTGGAAGCGGCGCACCCGGGCGCGCGCTTCTTCCTCGCGTCCACGCACGCAGCGCGCAGCTACGCGCAGGCAGAGTACCGGGACGGGGATTTCCTCGTGTTCGGCAAGGAGACGGCCGGCCTTGGAGAAGCGCTGCTCACGCGCCGCGCTGCGGACGCTGTGCGCATCCCGATGTTAAACGACCGGCGCTCGCTGAACCTTTCCAATTCGGTGGCGATTGTGCTCTACGAGGCGCTGCGGCAGGCCGGTTTCCCGGACATGCGCTAGCGCAGCAGCCATAAACGCAAAAATGATGAAAAAAAGCCCGGAAATGCTGAAATTTCCCTTGACATGGCGGGAGGGCTTGGTTACAATAACAATTGTGTGTTTGCTAGGATCGGTGATTTGCGGCCACTAGCCCCGGCAGCAAAGCGTCAACCATGCACAACACGCTCAAATAAATACATTTACCATTAGGAGGACGCGCCATGAAAACCTATATGGCAAAAGGCGAGACCGTCGAACGTAAGTGGTATGTTGTGGATGCTGACGGAATGGTGCTCGGCCGTCTCGCTTCCCAAGTAGCCGCTATCCTTCGCGGGAAACATAAGCCGATATATACGCCGCATTGCGACACCGGCGACCATGTGATCATCATCAACGCCGAAAAGGTCGTGCTGACCGGCCGCAAACTTGACCAGAAGAAATACTACCATCACACCGGTTATCCCGGCGGCCTGAAGGAGACCAGCTACCGCGATCTTCTCAACAAGAAGCCGGAATTCGCCGTCTACGAAGCGATTCGCCGCATGATGCCCAAGGGTCCGCTCGGCCGCCAGATGCTCAAGAAGGTCCGCATTTACGCTGGCCCGGAGCATAAGAACGCTGCCCAGATGCCCGAAACGCTCGTGCTCAAATAAGCGGGAAGGAGAAACGAAACATGGCAACAGTTACCCAGTATCTCGGAACCGGCAGGCGCAAAAAGTCGGTCGCCCGCGTTCGTCTGCTCCCCGGCAGCGGCAAGATCACCGTCAACAAGCGCGACATCGACGATTATTTCGGCTATGAGACCCTCAAGATGATCGTCCGCGCGCCGATGGTGCTCACCGACACGCTCTCCAAGTTCGACGTGAACGTAAACGTTTACGGCGGCGGTTACACCGGTCAGGCCGGCGCAATCCGCCATGGCATTGCCCGCGCGCTGATCGTTGCGGATCCCGAGCTGCGCGGCGCCCTCAAGAAAGCCGGATTCCTCACGCGCGATCCGAGGATGAAGGAAAGGAAGAAGTACGGCCTCAAGGCAGCCCGCCGCGCGCCGCAGTTCTCCAAGCGTTAACAACCGTTTTCACACAATCGCCCCCATTGGTTTCCCTTTGGGGGCTTGTTTTATTTGGCGGCAGAATCCATGGAAAATATGGATTGAAAGGTGTCCTTGTGTTACAATAAGATCATGGAACAGAACACAAACAAAATCTATGATGTTGCGATCATCGGCGGCGGTCCGGCGGGGCTTGCGGCGGGCCTTTATGCCGCGCGCGCGGGCCGCAGCGCCCTTTTGATCGAAGAAATGACGGCGGGCGGTCAGATCACCAAAACGCATAACGTGGAAAACTATCCCGGCTTTGATGAAGGCATCGACGGGTTTTCCCTTGCCGCCAAGATGGAGCAGCAGGCAGCGCGTTTTGGGCTTGAGACGAAATACGCTACCGTTCAGGAGCTTTCACTTTCGAGGCCCGTAAAGCGCATCGGCTGTGGTAAAAAGGAGTTCTTTGCGCGCACGGTGATTCTTGCCATGGGCGCGGAGCCGCGCCTGCTCGGCGTCCCGGGCGAGGTGGAGCAGATGGGGACGGGCGTATCCTATTGCGCCACATGCGACGGCGCGTTTTTTCGCGGCATGCCGGTGGCGGTCGTGGGCGGCGGGGATACGGCCATTTCCGATGCGCTGTATCTTGCCCACTTTGCGGAACGGGTCTACGTCGTACACCGGCGGGAGGTGCTGCGTGCGGCACAGGTACTCCAGGATGCGGCCAAGCAGGAGAAACGCATCGAGTTTGTGCTCGATTCCCTGCCGGAGGAAATCCTTGGCGGGGACGCGGTGGAGGGCCTTCGCGTGAAGAACAAAAAGACCGGGGAGGCGCACACGCTCGCGGTGAAGGGCATATTTGTGGCCGTGGGAACCACGCCGCGCTCCGCGCTCGTGCGGGAGCAGCTCTCGTGCGACGCGAACGGCTACATCGTGACCGACGCGCACATGCGCACTGCTATCCCGGGCGTATACGCTGCGGGCGACGTGCGCGTGACCCCGCTGCGCCAGGTCATAACAGCTGCGGCGGACGGCGCGGTAGCGGCTACGGCGGCGGTTGAATATCTTATGGAACAGGGCGGGAATTTCGAATAACAACCTTCGGAGGGCATATGGCGAGACTTTTTGGAACCGACGGCGTGCGCGGGATTGCGAACGCCGATCTTTCCTGTGAACTGGCGATGCAGATCGGCGCGGCGGGCGCATACGTGCTCACGAGCGAGGTGCACAACCCGCGCATCCTCGTCGGCATGGACACGCGCAGGAGCGGGGATATGCTCGCTTGCGCACTTTCTGCGGGCATCTGCTCCGTCGGCGGAGACGTGCTCAACGTCGGCGTGATCCCAACGCCTGCGATGGCATACCTCGTGCGCCAGTACGAGGCGGACGCCGCCGTGATGATCAGCGCTTCGCACAACACCATGGAGTACAACGGCATCAAATGGTTCGATGGCGATGGCTTTAAGCTTTCGGACGCGCTGGAGGATGAGATCGAACGGCTGATCCGCGAACGGGCGGAGCTGCCGCACCCCACGGGTGTAGGTGTGGGCCACGTGATCGAGGCGCGCCGCGCGGCGGATGAATACAAGGCATTCCTTTGCGGCACAGCAAAAACGCGCTTTGACGGCATGCGCGTCGCGCTCGATTGCGCAAACGGCGCTTCCGCGGGCATTGCGGCGGATGTGTTCCGTGCGCTCGGTGCGGAGGTGATCGCCCGCAGCGACGAACCGGATGGCTACAACATCAACGCACGCTGCGGCTCCACGCACCCGGAGGCGCTGCAGGAGCTCGTCGTCGAATGTGCGGCGGACGTGGGCTTCGCCTTTGATGGCGACGCAGACCGCGTCATCGCCTGCGACGAGCTTGGCAACCTCGTGGATGGGGATCGGATCCTCGGCATCTGCGGGCGTGCGATGCGCGATGCGGGCACACTGAAAAACGACGCGATCGTGGTCACCGTCATGTCCAACCTCGGCCTCAAAAAACGCATGCGCGAGCTCGGCATCCGGGTGGAGGAAACCGCGGTGGGCGATCGTTATGTGATGGAGCGCATGCGCGAGGGCGGCTTTGTGCTCGGCGGCGAGCAATCCGGCCATGTGATTTTCCTCGACCGCAACACCACGGGCGACGGCATGCTGACCGCCATCCAGGTCCTGAACGTGCTGCGCGCGAGCGGAAAGCGCATGTCCCGCCTTGCGTCGGATGTGCCGATCTTCCCGCAGGTGCTTGTGAATGTAACTCTGGAAAATGACAAGAAACAGGATGCGATGCAGGATGAAGAAATGCATGCGCGTATCCGCGCCGTGGAGGCGGAGCTGGGCGAGGCGGGGCGCGTGCTCGTGCGTGCGTCAGGGACGGAGCCGCTCATCCGCATCATGCTCGAAGGCCAGGATGAGGACGAGATCGGCACGCTTGCTGTTTCCATTGCGAGAATACTCGAAAAGAACCACGGCGGGAGAATCCGTCAGTGAGCGGGATCCCGGCGGAATACACCCTCTGGCGCAGCAAGCGCAAAACGCTTGCCGTGGAGGTGACGCGCGCGGGCGAGGTGATCGTCCGCGCGCCGCTGCGTATGCCCGAGCGGGAGATCCTGCGCTTCCTGCGGGAGCAGCAGGAATGGATCGAAACGCATATCGCGCTGCAAGCGCAACGAGCGCTTGCGCATCCTGCGCCGGATGCGGAGGAAGAAGCATGCCTCAAAGCGCTCGCAAGGGAGGTCATCCCAGTGCGCGTGGCGTACTATGCAGCCGTTATGGGCCTTGTGCCCGCATCGGTCAAGATTACATCCGCAAAAACGCGTTTTGGAAGCTGCAGCGCGAAGAACGGGCTCTGCTTTTCCTGGCGGCTGATGCAATACCCGATGGAGGCGGTGGACTATGTCGTTGTCCACGAGCTTGCGCATATTGCCCATAAGGATCACGGAAAGGCGTTTTACGCGTTGATCGGGAGCATACTGCCGGATCATTTGGCGCGGCGGAACCTATTGAAACAGTAACCCATATTAGAAGGAGCGGTCTATATGTTAGATGCGAAAGGCTTTGACCTCTGGGCGGATGGATATGACAAAAGCGTGCAATTGTCCGAGGAATCGGATGAATACCCGTTTGCGGGATATAAGGACGTTTTGAATACCGTATACCGGACGGTGCATGCGCGGGAGCGTGCGTCGGTGCTTGACCTGGGATTCGGCACAGGCATGCTGACCGCCAAGCTCTATGCGGAGGGATACGCGATAACGGGTGTGGATTTTTCGGAACGGATGATCGCGCTTGCGCGGGAAAAAATGCCGGACGCCCGGCTGATTTATGCGGACTTAGCCCAAGGCGTCCCGGCGGAGCTGCGCGCGGAAAAGTTTGATTTTATCATCAGCACCTATGCGATGCACCACCTTGTGGACGGGCAGAAAGAGGAGCTTTGGCATTCGCTGCTCGCGCGCCTGAATCCGGGCGGCGCGCTTGTTATCGGCGACGTTGCGTTTGCGACGGAGACGGAGCAGGAAGCTTGCCGCTTGCGCTGCGGGAACGGCTGGGACTGCGACGAGGCATACATCGTTGCCGAGCGGTTCCAAACGGCGTTCCCAGGTCTGAGGTTTACGCAGGTTTCCCACTGTGCAGGCGTGCTGGAGCTTCAAGCGTAAAGGCAGCGTTGGATCCAGGCAGGTTGAGGCGTTCGCATGTGCGCGGCGCCGGGCAGCGAATGGAACGACAAAACAAGCCGCGCGAAGGAGCTGCGCGGCTTGTTCTGCGGATGCGGCGGCAGAGGCCGCCGTGGGTTTTATGGCGTGTTTCCCGACAAGATATGTGCGGAAAAACTTAAAAGTCGATCGCTTTGTCGATGTATTCGACAAGGCCGCTGATGGGGATCCGCACCTGCTGCATGGTGTCGCGGTCGCGCACGGTGACAGTATCATCCTCGAGCGTGTCAAAGTCGATGGTGATACACAGCGGGGTGCCGATCTCGTCCTCGCGGCGATACCGCTTGCCGATGGCGCCAGCTTCGTCATAATCCACCATGAACCGCTTCGCAAGCATCGTGTACACCTCTTTCGCCTTGCCGCCAAGCTTGTTTTTTTGCAGCGGCAAAACGGCAGCTTTATATGGCGCGAGCGCAGGGTGAAGATGCAGGACATTGCGGACGTCGCCGCCCTCAAGCGTTTCCTCGTCGTAAGCGTCGCAGAGGAACGCGAGCACCATCCGGCCAACGCCAAGGGAAGGCTCGATGACGTAGGGGATATACCGGGTATTGTCCTCTTGGTCAAAATAGGTCTGATCCTTGCCGGAGGTGGTCTGGTGCGCCGTCAGGTCGAAGTCGGTACGGGAGGCTACGCCCCACAGCTCGCCCCATTCGGTGAAGGGGAAGGCGTACTCAAAGTCAGTGGTAGCGTTGGAATAGTGGCTCAGCTCCTCTTTTTCATGATCCCGCAGCCGCAGGTTTTCCTCGTGGATGCCCAGGTCAAGCAGCCATTGGTGGCAGAAGTTCTTCCAATAAGCGAACCACTCAAGCTCGGTACCCGGTTTGCAGAAGAACTCGAGCTCCATCTGCTCGAACTCACGCGTGCGGAAAATGAAGTTGCCAGGCGTGATCTCATTGCGGAAGGATTTGCCGATCTGCGCGATGCCGAACGGCAGCTTTTTGCGTGCAGTACGCTGAATGTTCTGGAAGTTGACAAAAATGCCCTGCGCCGTCTCGGGACGGAGGTAAACCGTGTTTTTTGCATCCTCCGTCACGCCCTGGAAGGTCTTGAACATCAGGTTGAACTTGCGGATGTCGGTAAAGTTGTGTTTGCCGCAGGAAGGGCATGGGATGGCGTTCGCGTCGATATAAGCCTTCATTTCTTCCGGGGAAAAAGCATCCACCGGCTTGGGAAGGGTAATGTGGTGCGCTTCCGCCCAGCCTTCGATGATCTTGTCGGCGCGGAAGCGTTCTTTGCATTCCTTGCAGTCCATGAGCGGGTCGGAAAATCCGCCCACGTGGCCGGAAGCGACCCATACTTGCGGGTTCATCAGGATTGCGGAGTCAAGGCCTACGTTATAGGGGCTTTCCTGAACGAACTTTTTCCACCAGGCCTTTTTCACGTTGTTCTCCAGCTCCACGCCCAGTGGGCCGTAATCCCAAGTGTTGGCAAGGCCGCCATAGATCTCGGAGCCTGCGAAAATGAAGCCGCGGTTTTTACACAGCGCGACGATTTTATCCATTCCAAAGCGTGCCATATGTGAAATTCCTCCTAAAATTAGTTCGCGTTTTCAAGCAAAACAATACAATTATCATAACATAGGAAGCCCTTTTGTCAAGAGAAAACACGCATCCTGCACCGCATAAGCAAGCGGCGGCGCAGGCACACATCTTTGCAGGAATGCGTACTATATCGTAGCAGAGGCCGAAAGGCCGGCAACAAAATGAAGGAGGAGACACAAAATGTGTAATTGGGGTACCTTTGGCGGAAATAACTGGTGGTGGATCATCATCCTGATCCTGCTCGCCGGTGGATTCAGCGGCTGTGGCTGCGACAACGATTGCGGCTGTGGGAACAACTGGTGCTCTACCCCAGGTTATCACAGCTTTGGAACGCGCGGAAAAATGTCCAGCACAAAGCTGTCCGGGTCAGTGCCGTTGCCGCCGGAGGTGCGGGAGTAGACGGCCCGCTTCAGCACTTCTTTAAGCATTATGTTCTTTTCTTGGGTATCGCGCAGCTCGCAATAGGCGTCGGCAAGGCCCAGGATGCGTGGGGCGATCTCATGTACCATAGCGCATGCGCACGCCTTTTTGCTGCGCGCCGCTTCAACTTCAAGCCGGTGCGCGGAGAGCCGTGCCTTTGCCGCGTTGATGTGCGCGCGGCGTTCGAGGAATTCCGCATCGGTGTAAATACCGCGCTCCAACAGCCCATGCACGCTCAGCCGCTGCTTTTCGAGCTCGGCCAGTTCCTTGTCCACCAGCGCGAGCTCCGCGTCCTCAGCGGCCATATTTGGAGCCTCAACGCTGCTTCCGGCATGCGAGACATGGCAATGCCGCGTCCAGCCCTTCAGCGCATCCAGAAGCCGCGCTTCGATCAGGTCGAGCCTTGCGCCGACGGTGCGGCAGGTGGGATGCTTGCAGGTGAGGTATGCGATCTGTTTGCTGTTGACCTGCCGGAGCATCGCGCGGCCGCAACTCCCGCAAAACACGAGCCCGGCAAGCGGGTTCACGATAACCTTTTGCCGGGGGATGGGCGCGTGCAGTGCGTTCGACATGATCGCCTGGGCGGCAGCGAAGGTCGCCTCCGGGATAATCGCTTCGTGGAGGCCGGGCAGTACGATCTGCTTTTCGGGCGTGCGCGCCATAGCCTTGACGACGCGCCCATCCACGACCTTTTTCGTGAGGCTCTTGGAATACCACTTTACCTTGCCGGTGTAGACGACGTTGCGCAGGATGGTGCGTACCGTGGAGGGGCACCAGGCACAGCCTGCCTGCGTGTGCAGCCCCATGCCGTTCAGGCGGCCGGCGATCGCGTAGGCGCCGGTATGCTGGTTGATGTACCAATCGAAGATCATGCGGATGACGGCGGCCCGCTCTGGCACGATGCGCAGTGTATAGCCTTTGCCGCATTCTACGGGTACGACTTCGTAGCCGTCCGGGCAGTTGGCGTTGGGCCATTTGCCTTCGCGCACGGCCTGTTCCCGACCGGCCAGCAGCCGTCGGCGGATGGTCGCATATTCCCGGCGGCTCATGAACAGGTTGAACTCGAAGTATTCCTCGTCCGCCGGGTCGTTCGGGTCAAACGTGCGCCCGGGTGTGATAACCTTTGTGTCCGTATATTTGAACGCCTGCGCGATGATGCCCTGATCCATCGTGTCGCCGCGGGCGAGACGCTCGATCTCATAGACGAGCACGCCGTCGTACAGGCCGGCGGAAACATCCGCGAGCAGCGCCTGCATCTCTGGCCGCGCGGCGATGGATTCGCCGGTCACGATCTCCCGGTATTCCCGGGCAATGGGGAGGCACAGCCGGCCGGCCAGCGCCAGAAGTTCCCGGCGGTGCCGCCCAAGCGTTTCGCCCTCGCCGCGCTGTTCGGCGTCGAGATCCTTGCGCGACTTGCGCAGATAGATTGCGTATGCCATTGTTTCCCCTCCATTTGCTTGCATGGTTTATTCATATGTAACATTTTGGAGGTACAGAAAAGAGATCCGGTCAAAGTTTTTTTGTATCCAGCCGCTCCGGTATTGGCGCACTGGGCCGGCTCTTTTTCAATCACAAGATATTTTTGGCTTTCTACGGGTTGCGCCGGTTGCGTGCTCCTATGAAAAACCGCCTAAGTTGCGTTTGCGGAGATTATACCCCAAAACTGTCTGCGTCCAGCAAATCATGCGGGATTGGGCCAAGGCCAGCAATCCGGCATTGGACATCCATACGTCCCCATATCAATAACAGAGGAGGCGAGCGTCATGGCAATCGTAGAAGATTACTTTATCGGAAGCACGCACATTCGGATTCACGATGATTGCATCGTGCAAACGCCGGAGGAGGTGCGGAAAATCCTGGACCGGGTTGGCCATCTGGTTTTACGCAGCGATATAAATAAAGCTCTCGCGCGTCAACGTGGGTGTGATGACAACGCCACAGATGGCAAAAAAGGGGATTCTAATGCTGGACAAGCAGTGAAGGGGCGCGAATTTATATATAGGAAAAGGGAACTCCTCTTATCGGGTATGCAATAGTTGTAGCCCATCCAAATGGGTAATGCTGCAAGGAAAATTACAACGCGCTTTTCTAACGGCTCCGAGTCCGTGTGGATGCCGCCACGGCAATCCTGTACACCTGCGTTGCAAAGCATCTCGCCCTGTTTGATGAAGCTGCAGCGCGATACAACGCCGTATGGGAAAAAAACCGCTGGGTTTCCTGAGGATGGACGGAGCCGGGAAGGCAGAAAAGTGAAAAAATTCCTCCCCAAACCAAGACATGCCCTCGCCATCCGTGCAAGGACATGTCAAGCAGGCGGGAGTCAGTCGTCGCCGCGCAAGAGGTTTTCGGCGTAATCCCGAAGCCCGGCATACGTGTTTACGCTGCCGGCCCGGCTGCTGATCTGCGCGCGGACATAGTCCGGCAGGCCGTCGAAATACCGCTTGGCGTTCGAATCCTGCTCGAACATGGCGTACATGTTTTCATACTTTGGTTCCATGCTTTTCACCTCCGGGGTCAGCATTCCCCAAAAGCTGCAATTTCATGCGGAAAAATGAAAAAGGGGAGGGATAGAAGGAAACAGCTTACCGGCAAACAGCCGGCAGGTTAAATCGCCCAGCATAGCTCGGGAAGAGAAAATATCAGAATAACATGCTTCTGCGAGGACGGAATGTTGTGAATCAAACGTTCGATATGCTTTGGCCGCTGCAGATCCGCAGCGGCCGTTTCTTTGGTTTTCATGTACGGAATAGCCGGAGTGAGAAACTGTTTTTTAAGCCTCTTTGCGAAGGACTCTGCCGGCTTTGGTTCCGTTAAAAACGGCATTCTCCACAGCAATTTTGCCGCCGATTATCACGCTGGCCAGCCCTTCGCAGCGCTGGCAAAAGGCCCCATATTCCGCCCTGTCAATGATTTTTTCAGCGTCAAATAGCACAAGGTCCGCATCAAAGCCGGGGGCCACGATGCCTTTTCCGCGCAAGCCATAGACCTGCGCCGGAAGCGACGTCATTTTACGAATCGCGTTTTCGAGAGATATATATTTCTTCTGCCGCACATACCTTCCAAGCACGCGGGGAAACGTTCCGATCGACCGGGGATGCGCCCCTTCACAGCCTGGATACCATAAGCCGTCTGTCCCAACCATAGCGCGGGGATACTGCATGACCCGCTGGAGGTCATCCTCGCTCATAGTATGATAGATGCCTCCGGTCAAAAGTTTGTCAGCAAGAAGAATATCGCATTGGAGCTCGTATGGATCCTGCCCAAGTGCATCGGCAATTTCGTTAAGCATCCGCCCGTTATACTCGGGATGCGAAGGCGAGGAACCGATCATGGTATATTGGAAACGCTCCTTCGCTGTGCGCGTACCCAAAATCATTGGGCGCAGCTGAGCACGGCCAGCCTCGGAGGCAAGAAGCTGCAGGAGGCTTTCCGTGCCAAGCGCATGCATTTTGTCTGGGATGTTGGTCGATAAGCCTGTGGCAGACGCGGTATATGGATATTGATCGCAGAACACATCAAACCCAGCTGCGTTTGCTGCCTCGATCAATGCAAGCGTCCGCTCTGTTTTTCCCCAGTTTGCGGGGCCACCTGTTGCCTTATGATGCGAGATCACGCACCGAACGCCGGAATGACGGACAACATAAAGCATTTCTTCCACTGCTTCAACGAGCTGCGTGCTTTCGGAGCGCAGGTGCACGGTCATAATTCCACCACGGTCTGCAACGGCTTTGCACAGTGCGATCATTTCTTCTGCGTTGCAGTAAGAGCCTGGCGGGTAGATCAGCCCAAAGGAAATCCCAAAAGCGCCGCCTCGCATAGCTTCGTGGACATAGGCCGCCATTTTTTCCAGTTCGTCTTTTGTAGGGGACCGATCTGAAAACCCCATCACCGCAGCGCGAATTGTGCCATGCCCTACAAGAAACGCCATGTTGGTGCCGAGGGGGTGGTCAATTTGGTCGAGGTATTTCCCAAATGAATACCGATTTTCGGCCGGTGATGGCAATTTGCCGTTCTTCAGCGAGTGCAGGATCCGCAGGCCATCCTCCAGATGCGCTTCTGAAAGCGGTGCCGCGGATTCGCCGCACATTCCGGCAACCTGTGTGGTGATTCCCTGTTCTACCGCCGCGATACACTCTGGATATTCCTCAACCAGGACGTCCCCGTGACTGTGTGCGTCGATAAATCCTGGGGCCAACGTTAGACCGCTCGCGTCAATTATGCGGGCGGCCTCTGCCGTGATGCGCGGCGACATCGCAGCAATCTTTCCATCCAGCATGGCTAAATCGCTGTGAAAGCCAGGGGAGCCAGTGCCATCTACTACAAAGGCATTGCGGATCAATAGGTCGAACATCTTTCTTTCTCCTTTTATATGTGGTGTTCTGCGGGCAGCGCTTAGGCATGCTAGGATTCGTCCGTCCTCTTTTCGGGCGCCATACGGTAGCCAACGCCCACATCAGTAAAAATATACTTGGGCGACGCTGGGTTCTCCTCGATTTTGCGTCTAATATTCGCCATGTTGACGCGAAGCACGCGGTTGTTGTCGGCATCGGCATAAGGCCCCCAGATGCTGGAAATAATGCGCTGATATGTCAGCACTTGGCCGGAAGCTCCTGAAATCAGCGCTACGATCTGGTACTCGGTGTTGGTTAAATGTACATCTATGCCATTTTTCAGAACGCGCTCCATGCGATAATCGACGGTCAACGCCCCAACGGTGTAGCAGTCCCGCCCCAAGCTATCGCTTTGCTGGCTCAGATATGTATGCCTAAGCGCGGAACGGATACGCGCTTTGAGCTCCTTTGCACCAAAGGGCTTTGTAACGTAATCGTCAGCGCCATAGTCGAGCGCGAGCACCTTCTCGTTTTCCTGCGCACGGGCGGAAATGATAATGATCGGGCGCACTGTTTGCTGGCGCAGCTGTTGAATCACCTGCAAGCCATCCATGTCTGGCAGACCAAGATCCAATAGAAACAGATCCGGTGAGAAAGATCGGACGATATTCAAAGCGTCCTGCCCAGTGGATACGCAATCCAGGGAATATCCTTCCTTTTCCAGAATTGACGCAAGCGCGCGCATAATATGGGGATCGTCCTCTATAATTAAGATCTTTTTAGCGGTTTTCATGCTCCGGCTCCTCCAACGGCAGCGTAAAGATAAATTCCGCGCCGCCGTCTATACAGTTTTTTGCACTTATTTTTCCGCGATGTGCGCTGACGATCGTTTTGCAGATGGAAAGCCCGATGCCAAAACCGCGCCTGGAATCATCCCGGGCGATGCCGTTCCCAGAAAAAAGCGTATCCTTCATTTCGGGCAGTATTCCCAAGCCATAGTCTCGGATCGAAAAAATGGCGTCCGCATTGTCACGGCTTACGGTCAAAAGGACTTTTTTGCTGCTCCCTCCATATTTTAGAGCGTTTTCCACAAGGTTGAGGATCACCTGTGTAATGAGCATTGCATCCATTTGGATAATCATCACCTGATCCGGCACTCTGACCTCGAGGTTTAAATCGGGGAAGCGTATCCGGCATTTATAGGCGGCTTCGCCCACAATTTCCTCAACCGCCTCGGAGGTAAGGTTTAATTTGGGGGATTCCGTATCAAGCCGTGTTATGGAGAGCAGGTTTTCAACCATTTGCGTGAGCCATACCGATTCTTCCTGTATATCCGATATTAGCCGAAGATTGCTTTTGGACATACCGGGGGTTTGCTCCAATGCGTAGCAGGCCGCAGCAATAGCCGCAAGCGGCGAACGCAGGTCATGCGAAATCGCCCGGAGAAAATTGGAACGCATATATTCCAGCTGCTTCTCAATGGAAAGTTTTTGCTGGGTATCGATCAGCCGCTGCCGCTCCAATGCAATATTCGCACGCTGCAGAAGTGAGCCGATAAATGGGAAAATATCCGGTTCGTATCCATCGTTCCCCAAAAGCACGGCAATCACGCCAAACGTTTCCTTGCTTATGTTGACCGGATAACAGCGATAGACTGACGATGGGGCATATTCGGTTCCGACTCCGGAAATCTGCTGTGTTTTAGCGGCGTGCAGAACGGCCTCAACATCGCGCTTGAAAGTAATGGTGCCGGGCGGATCCGAGCTGAGCTTTCGCACCCCGGAGGAAGATACTTCAAAAAGAATCAGCGGATAGCCGCACGCCTTGTGAATGAAGCTCAAAAGCAGCTTTAAAATATCATCCGTCCCATGTGTAGAAAGCAGAAGCGCGTTCAATTCATTCAGTCTGGAGGTACGTTCGGCATTGGAGACATTTTTTGACTGCTCCTTTTCAATCTGCTGCCGGATCCGCCCGGATATATTTTCTGCCGCAATTAACACAGCGGCGACCAGCAGAATATCCCAAATACTAACCCCGTAATTCATGGAAGATAAGATATAGCACAGGATACAGGCGTTATTGGCGGAAAAGAGGCTGTGGGAACGGGAGGGCGGGAGCATGATTAATATCAGTACGGCACAGGCAGAAAGGACTGTATGCGAGACGGACAGCACCCGAAAAACTGCGCTCAGCAGAAGAAGCGACAGCGGAATTGCTGCTCGGATCAAAGCGGTTTTCCAATATTGCCGGCTGGCCAAGCTTAATTTCATCATACTTCAGATCCTCCAGCGCCATTGAGTTCATAGCGGCAGGCTGGTACGTGTTATTTTTTTCAGGCAAATCGTTTATTCGCCAAGCACGAGCGTATTTTGTCCCAAATAAGACGGGACATCAGTACGGCATAATTTTGCTATCCTTTTGTTGCACTAATTTTACTATATACTTGGTTGCTTGAAAAGGGAATGCAGCGCTAAGAAATGCGCTAAGAAACATGGTATTCCCTTGACATATGACGCTTTTTTGTTAAAAATTAAATCAAGAAGTATCGAACCCAATCGATTTCATGTTCATGGCAACGGTCAGCAACAAATCAGAACCAAAAAACTACAGGAGGATGAAGGCATGAAAAAAGTTTTGGCAATGTTACTTGCAACGGTGATGCTGCTCAGCATGGCTGCCGGCTGCTCCAAGGTTGATGGGCAACCCAGTCAAACACAGCCGCCCGATCAAACGCAGCTGCCTGGGGAGACGCAGGGCGTCGAAACCACGGCGACTACAGGCCCGGATGGGCGCACCTATGCTGCGGAACAGGTCTACCGCACTTTGTACAATGGCGAGGTTTCTACCCTGAATTATCTTTACAGCTCTTCTGAGGTGGATTTGATTTGCGGCGCAAACTGCATCGAGACGCTCGTTTCGAGTGACGCTTACGGCAACTTACAGCCAGCTGCAGCTACAAGCTGGGAGGTCAGCGAGGATGGTTATACCTGGACGCTCAAGATCCGCGAGGGAATGAAGTGGTATGATTATACCGGAGCTGAAATGGGGGAAGTTACCGCACATGACTGGGTCACGGGCCTTGCATGGGTGCTTGACGCGCGGAATGACTCAAGCAACTCTCATATGGTAAACGGCTATATTGCGGGCGCGCAGGAATACTATGACTATACTACGGCCCTCCTAAACGGCGAGTCTCCCGCGGCCGAAGTTACGTTTGATTCCGTTGGGGTGAAAGCGCTTGACGATTATACGCTCCAATATACCCTTGTCACGCCGCGCGTCTACTTCCTGAGCCTGCTTGAGTTCGGCTGCTATTATCCAATGAGCGCAGCCTGTGTTGAAGAAAACGGCACGGAGCTTGGCATCGACAACACGCGCCTTTGGTATTGTGGCGCCTACCTGATGGATACGTTTGCGCCGCAGCAGGAGCACGTGTATGTTAAAAATCCTAATTACTGGGATGCGGAACACGTATACATCGAACGCATCGAGCGCAAGTATAATGCGGAAGCCGGTACGCTGGCGCCTACGATGTTCCTCAATGGAGAGGTTGACTACACCTCTGTAAGCTCTGACCTTTTGACTGAGTGGATGGCAAACGAGGACACTGCCGCGATGGTATCTCCTACCATCACACAAACCAATTACTCATATTACTGGGGCTTCAATTTTGAGCCTATGTTCGATGCGCAGTATGAGCCTGACAACTGGCGGATCGCTGTCAACAACGAGAATTTCCGCAAATCAATTTATCACGGCATGGACCGCATCCGTGCGCTGCAGGTTGGGTTCCCGAACAACGCGGAGGATCTCCTCAGCAACTCCATTACGCCCAAGGGCTTTGCACGCAACGGCCAGCAGGATTACACCCTATATGGCGACCTGGCCGCGTTTACGAACGGGGATAGTTTCAACGAGGCTCTGGCCCTTGAATACAAAGAAAAGGCTGTTGCCGAACTTACCGCCGCTGGCGCCACGTTCCCCGTCAAGATCCTGATGCAGTACAACGGCGACGCGGATTGGGCAAAAGAGTGCCTTGTCATCAAGCAGCAGCTTGAAGAACTGCTCGGAACGGATTACATCGAGGTTGTCATTAATAACTTTGGTTCTCAGAACTTCCTGAGCGGTACGCGCCGCGTTGGCAACTACGCGCTTCAAAAGCTTAACGGCGGCGCAGGATATGTGGATCCTGAAACGTGGATTTTCATGACGGAAAATGGGAACACCTATACATTCGCTTATGATACGACTGCGAAATTCGAGCGCTCCACTAAGAGCGAGGAAACAACTGCGATCATAAACGAATATTATGCCATGCTGGAGGCGGCAAAGCAGGAAGTGCTGGACGTCGACGCGCGCTACACGGCCTTTGCAAATGCGGAAGCCTTCTATCTTGAACATGCAATGGCAATTCCCTACCGAGCAACCGGCGGCGTCTATGAGGCTACCAAACTCAATCCGTTTGAGGGCACATACAGCAGCTGCGGCTGGAGTTACCTGCGCTATAAGGGCCAGCACGTTTACGAAACTGCGATGAGCAGCGAGATGTTCTATTCGCAGCTTGCGGCATGGGAGGCTGCGCGCGGCGAGTAAGCGCGAAAGCGTTGGGCAATTAAAGTAGGTTTCGGGCAGCTCTGCTCCCAAAGACATGAGTGGAGCTGCCTTTTTGATAGAACCGGCCGCCCGGTTCAGATCCTGAAGGAAGGATGACTATTATATGCTGCGATACATGTGCAAACGCCTGCTGCGATCGTTCGTGACGCTGTTCATCATTATCGTTATTATTTTTTCGCTTTTGCGGCTTATGCCAGAGGAAGGTTACTTTGACAACTACGATAAACTCACGCCGACACAAATCGAAAACAAACTTACTCTGATGGGGCTGCGGGATCCGCTGCATACGCAGCTGGTTAAGTTCATAAAAGGGCTGCTGCAGGGCGACCTGGGCGTATCGAACCGCTACCGCAGGAACGCTGCAATCACCGAAATTTTGGGTCCGAAAATGATCGTCTCCCTGAAATTCGGCCTCTCGGCAGTTGCGTTGAGCCTGCCGATGGGTATGGTGCTTGGCATCTTGATGTCCCGAAAAAAAGGAGGCGCTTGGGATAAGTTCGGAAACCTGTTCATCGTTTTTATTCAGGCGGTGCCGAGCGCTGTGTATTATTTGTTCATCCAGCTTTACGGAACAAAAGCCATCGGGACGAGCATGCTTTATGACGCAAACAAGCCCTTAACGATGGTTATGCCGGTTTTCTCGCTTGCGCTCCCATCGATTGCCAGCTATGCGATGTGGCTCAGACGCTACATGATTGATGAATCGAATAAGGATTATATTAAACTTGCAAAAGCGAAGGGGGTTCCCAACAGCGTGATTTGGTTCCGCCATGTTTTCCGGAACTCCGTGACGCCTATGGTAAATCTGATCCCCGGATCGATCCTTATGACGATCTCCGGCTCAATTTATGTGGAATCGCTGTACTCCATTCCGGGCATGGGCGGCTTGTTGGTGGATGTGATTAAACGCCAGGACAATACAATGGTGCAAGCGCTTGTGATTCTGTATTCTATCATCGGCATATTGGGATTGATTTTGGGAGACATGCTGATGGCGCTTGTTGACCCGCGCATCAGCTTTGCGAAAAAGGAGGGATCCAGATGAGCAAATTCTCCGTTAAAGACATATTTTCCAGCAAGTTGGAGGAAAGCCTGCTGGAAGACCTGAAACTCGCCGCCGAGCAAAGAGATGATCTCTCCGCAGAGGAAATTGCGCAGCTACCGCCTGAGAAATTTCAGCGCGCTCCATATAGCGAAAGCAACGCAGAGAAAACGGGGTATTCCAATTATTCTTATTGGCGCAGCACATTCCAAATGTTCCGCAAAAATAAGCTTGCTGTGGCGCTGCTCATCATAATTGCCGTTATGCTCGTTTTTGCGTTCGTTCAGCCCTACATCCCTGGGCAAAAGGATGCCGTATTGATCAACAATTTCCCCGAAGGCCATCCTTCTGCAGGCCTGCCGGCCAGCAATCAGAAGCCAAGCGCAGAATACTGGTTTGGGACGAACTCTATTGGGCAGGATCTTTGGTCAAACATATGGAGCGGTACCCGCACTTCGCTTATAATCGGGTTTTCCGTAGCTTTTCTTGAAGCAATTATTGGAACGGTTGCCGGCGTGCTTTGGGGATATGTCCGGAAGCTGGACTTCCTGTTCACGGAAATTTACAATATTATAAGCAACATTCCGACAACTATCATCCTGATCCTTGCAACCTATGTGATGCAGCCCGGCATTCTTACAATGATTATCGCAATGACGATAACGGGTTGGATTGGACTTGCACGTTTCGTGCGCAACCAGGTGCTCATCATTCGTGATCGGGACTTCAATCTTGCTTCCCGCTGCCTGGGAACCCCAACAAGCCGCGTGATCGTCAAAAACCTGCTTCCGCAGATGATTTCCGTTATCATGCTGCGTATGGCGCTTTCAATTCCCGGCGCAATTGGATGGGAGGTATTCCTGACTTATATCGGTCTTGGCCTCTCGATCGAGACGCCGTCCTTAGGCAACCTTGTAAATACCGGCCGCGCGCTCATGGCGGCGCAAAACCTGCAATATCAACTTATTTTCCCGGCGATCGTGCTCTCCATCATCACGATTTGCTTCTATCTGGTCGGGAACGCGTTTTCCGATGCAGCGGATCCGAAGAACCATGTGTAAGGAGGCGGGGGATATGAATAATGAAGTGATTCTTTCTGTCCGAGATCTTCATGTTAAATTCAGCCTGCGCGGGCAGCAGCTGCATGCATTGCGCGGCATATCATTGGATTTTTACAAAGGCGAGAGCCTTGCCATTGTTGGAGAATCCGGCTCCGGAAAAAGCGTTTTTGTTAAAAACTTCAACGGATTGCTTGATAAAAACGGTTGGATCGACAGCGGGCACATTTATTACCTGCCCAAGGATGCGGAAGCGGCATGCTGTACTGCCCGCCCCGGGGAAGAGATGCTTGCCGGCCAGTATACCTGGGATCTTGCGGCCTTAAAGACGGATGCAGAATGGGGAAGCATCCGCGGCAAGGAGATCGCAATGGTTATGCAGGATCCCATGACCTCATTGAATCCGTTGAAAACCGTAGGCTGGCAGATTGAAGAAGCGCTGCATCTGCATCAGCATCTATATGGAGAGGCGGCACATAAAAAAACAATCGAGATATTGGACGACGTTGGAATTTTGGACCCGGAGCGCCGCTACAAACAGTATCCGCATGAATTTTCAGGCGGCATGCGGCAGCGCGCCGTCATTGCTATTGCGATTGCGTGCAATCCGCGCATCCTGATCTGCGATGAGCCTACCACTGCGCTCGACGTCACGATACAGGCGCAGATTCTCAACCTCATCAAAAAGATGAAGGAAAAATATCAGCTTACAACGATTTATATTACCCATGATCTTGGCGTTGTCGCAAACGTTGCGGACCGGATTGCGGTGCTATATGCTGGCGACATTGTGGAAGTCGGAACCAGCAGGGAAGTATTTTACAATCCGCAGCACCCCTATACATGGGCGCTGCTCAGCTCTTTGCCGCAGCTTGGCGTGAAGGGGGAGCCGTTGTATTCGATCAAGGGAACGCCGCCTAATTTGTTCCAAACCATTCGAGGAGATGCGTTTGCTCCGCGAAACCCCTATGCGTTGGAGGTCGACTTCGAGCACCGCCCGCCTTATTTTGAGGTGAGCCCAACCCACAAAGCGAGAACTTGGCTGCTTGACCCCAGAGCTCCGAAAATCGATCCGCCAGCGCAGATCAAACACATCCGGAGCGCGCGCAAGCCAGCGCAAGGCGCGGGGAAGGAAAACGTAAAAAGAACCGGCGAACCCCTGCTCAGCGTGCGCAATATGGAGGTTGCCTTTGGAAACAAGCGTAAAGCTTTCGTTGCCGTCAAAGGGGTTTCCTTTGATATTTTCCGGGGCGAGACATTTGGCCTTGTTGGGGAATCCGGCTCCGGAAAAACTACGATTGGGCGTGCGATCATTCGCATTAACCCAATGACTGCGGGCGAGGTCCTGTTTCATGGAAAGCGGATCAGCGGCAAGATCCCGCCCGAGTTGGATCGGCTTGTGACGCAGAAGATACAAATGATCTTCCAGGATCCGATGGCGTCACTCAACGAACGCGCGAAGGTGGATTACATTGTTTCAGAAGGCCTTATGAACGTTCATCGGAAAATGCAGCCCGATGAACGGCAGGGAAAAGTAGCCAAAGCGTTGGCCGATGTGGGGCTCCTCCCTGAATTTGCCGCCCGTTTTCCGCACGAATTTTCCGGTGGGCAAAGGCAGCGTATCGGCATTGCCCGCAGCTTAATTATGGAGCCGGAGTTTATCATTGCAGATGAACCCATTTCTGCGCTGGATGTTTCGATTCGCGCGCAGGTGCTCAACCTGCTCAGCGAGTTACAGAAGGAGCACGGCTTGACCTATCTGTTTATCGCGCACGATCTGAGCGTAATGCGCTTCATCTGCGACCGCATTGCAGTGATCCACAAAGGCGTTATCGTTGAACTGGCGGATACGGAAAAGTTATTTGAACACCCGCTGCATCCATATACGCGTTCTCTGCTTTCGGCAATCCCGATGCCGGACCCGGATGCGGAGAAAAACAAAATCCTTGAAATTTACGATCCTTCGATCCATAATTATGCAGTAGACAAACCTTGCTGGACGGAAATAGAGGATGGCCATTATATCATGGCAAATGGCGAGGAACTGCAAGAATATCGGGAAATGCTGGAAGAGCGCCCGTTTGGCCAAAATTGAAGCACAAAAAATAAAACGGAGGAGCTTGCCGGAAATGATGCAATACATAATTGATGCGTTCTGTGAACTTGTGGCGATCCCCAGCCCCAGCGGGTATACGGAAGCGGCTACCGCCTATGTCGTGGACGAGTTTAAACGGCTTGGGTATACGCCCCAGACGACCCAAAAAGGATGTACTCTGGTGGATTTAGGCGGCGAAGGCAGCCCGCTTGTGCTTGCCGCCCATATTGATACGCTCGGCGCGATGGTATCGGAGGTGAAGGCAAACGGGCGCCTCCGAATTTCCCGCATCGGCGGTCTGATTGCGGGGAGCGTAGATGGCGAGAACTGCATTGTTTTTCCGAGGTTTGCGGAGAAGGGCGTCAGCGGATGCTGCCAGATGAAAAACCCGTCTTCCCACGTGAACACAAAACTTGCCGAAACGCTGCGTGACTTTGATACGCTTGAAATCGTTTTGGATGAATTGGTAAACACCAAAGAGGATGTAAACGCCCTTGGCATTTTCCCAGGGGATTACGTTTGCTTCGACCCCCGTGTGAAGGTCACGGAGAGCGGCTTCATCAAAAGCAGGTTCCTGGATGACAAGATCGGGCTTGCAATTTTCCTCGCGCTTGCAAAAAGCATCCGGGAAGGAGAGACTAAGCTGTCACGAAAAGTCTACCTTTTCATTTCAAACTACGAAGAGGTGGGCCATGGCGCACGCGCCGGAATTCCGCAGGATGCGGTTGACATCATCGCAGTTGACATGGGGTGCGTCGGGGAAGGATTGACAGGAACTGAGACGCAGGTGTGTATTTGCGCGAAGGATGTTGTGGGCCCATCGGATTATTCGCTCACGAGCGAGCTGATCCGCTGTGCACAAAAAAATGGGATCGACTATGCGGTCGATGTATACACGAATTATTCTTCGGATGCAGATGCAGCGCTCAGAGCGGGGAACGATCTCCGCCACTGCGTAATGGGGATGGGCGTATATGCGTCCCATGGCTATGAGCGCACACATGTGCGTGGCATATGCAATACGTTTGAACTCATAAAAGCATACGTCAGCGGAAAGTAAGCGCAAGTTTGTGCTTTTTGAAAGGAGTGGCAGTATTTATGAAAGGCAAAACGGAACTGTGGAAGGAATGCGAGCCCTTGCAGGAAAGCATTCTGGAAAAACGCCGTGCACTGCACCGGATTCCGGAAGTCGGGACGCATTTGCCTAAAACAGCCGCCTATGTGGCATCAGCATTGGAAGCGCTGGGGATCCCTTACATATGTTCTCAAACCGACAGCGGGCTTCTTGCATACATAAACGGCGCGAAGCCTGGCAAATGTATCGCTTTTCGTGCGGATATGGATGCGCTTCCCATTCATGAGGCCACAGGGGCAGACTATGCTTCGCTGCACGATGGCTGCATGCACGCCTGCGGGCACGATGCGCACACGGCTATGCTTCTTGGCGCAGCCGAGGTTCTGCAAAAACGGCGGGAAACACTGAAAGGGAGCGTCCGCCTTATTTTCCAAACGGCGGAAGAGACGGCAAAAGGCGCGCTTTCTGCTTTGCACAACGGCTGGCTGGATGGTGTGGATGCTGTGTTTGGAATGCACATTGGCACGCTGATAGACAAAACTGCTCCGGCCGGGACCATATTTGCGCCGGAAGGATGCTGCATGGCCTCGTTTGATAAGTTCCGGATTCAGGTGCAGGGGATCGGCTGCCATGGTTCAGCGCCGGAAAGGGGAATTGATCCTATTAATATCGCAGCGCATATTGTTCTGGCGTTAGAGGCGATCAACGCAAGGGAGTTCAATGCATGTACCCCTGTTGTCGTAACGATCGGAAGTGTGCATGGCGGAAGCCAGTACAACATTATACCCGATTCGGTTATCCTTGAAGGGACGATCCGCTGCCTGGACGACTCCGTGCGAAGAACGGTTGCGCGGCGAGTCTGCGAGATCGCTGGCGCTACAGCGGCCGTATTTGGCGGCAGTGCTGCGAGCGAAATCGAATGGGGCGCTCCACCGGTTGTAAACGATGCGGGCATGGCCAAACTTGCCGCAAACGCCGCAAAAGCTGTAGCCGGGGAGGAAAAGGTAATCACGTCGCTTGCAGCGCCCAACATGGGGGGCGAGGATTTTGCCTACTATCTACAGGAAGTTCCGGGCGCTTATTTGTTCCTAAGCTCTGCAAACGAACGCAAGAAAACGGACGTTGCGCATCACAACCCCAAATTTGAAATTGATGAGGATGTTCTGTGGAAGGGATCCGCTTTGTTTGTCGCCATTGCGGAACTGTTTTTAAATGAATAAAACAGGAAGAAGCCGATTGGCCGCATACCGGGCGGTGGAAGCGGAATCCGAAACAGGTCATTGAAGTGGCGGGGTACTCGTTTGCCGTTGAACCAACCGCGGCGGAATTCCTTGCAGCCCTACATGGCTGTTTGGCGTGGCATGCTGAGGGTAAAACATGATTGGAACAACTGGTGGTGGATCATCATCCTGATCCTGCTCGCGGGCGGCTTCAGCAATGGCTGTGGCTGCGATAACGACTGCGGCTGCGGGCCGGTCAACAACAACTGCGGCTGCGGTTGCTAAAAAATTGGCATGCTTGTCTGAGCAAGTCGGCGCGGCACGGAAATTTCTCCGTGCCGCGCGCTCTAGTTGCAATAGACAGCTCCAATCAATTATGGCGCGAACAAGGTTCAAAGGTGAAGAAGCGTTAGCATGCAGGGGCCCCGGAGCGCCTGCGGCAGAATGTTCAATTAAGTATTTATGCGCCGCGAAGCGGAGGCTTTTAGGCTGTCGACAAAGTGGCAGATGCCACTTTATCGAGGGATACACATCGCGCTTGCGCCCATGCGCGGCCAGCGCTCCGTGTAAGGAAAGCCTTGCGCCGCAAGGCTTTTCGCTCGCACCGCACAGGTCGCTGCTCGCGGTTGAAAGTCAAGGGCTGCGGCCCTTGACAATCCCGGAGAGATTTTTTGGACCCGCTTTTATTCCTGCTCCCAAGGCGTGCGCACAATGGCCCGCACCGAAAAGCCGAAACGGGATTCCGCATTTCGCCGGACGATCAGCTCGCCCGTGCGCTCCGTCGGGTCATCCCATTCACCCTCCGGGCCCGTCGGATTGCAGTTGATCACATAACGCACATAGTATTCTCCATCCGTAAGCGGCGCGATTTCCTCAAACCGCTCAAACCACATCCAATAATCCCCAAACGTTTGGAAGTACGTGCTGTCCTCATAGAAAAATGAGGAATCGTCATAATCCGCCGCTGCGTTCCCCGGCAGGCTGCGGCCGAATATGCTCCGGGTAAGGGCTTCCGCCTCCGCCGGTTCCAGCACGACGGCGTTATTCCCGCTTAAATCTTCCGATTGCAGCACTGTGCCGAAGGCCGGCAAGCGCCCGCCCTCCGGTTCCCAATAGCGCTCTTCGTGATGCGCATCCCAACAATATACATAGAACGCACGCGTTACATGGGTTTCCATAGCAAGCGGCTGCTCCGGCACGAGCGGCTCGCAAGTGGAAACGTAGTAGGCAAGCTCCGAAAGTGCCGCCTGCTCCTTTGCCGTGAGCGTTGCGCCTTCCCCCGCGTGCGCGGCGCGGTACTGCGCGAGCCAATCCATGCGGGAGGCTGCACCGCCCCAATAATCCGGCGCGCTGCCCGGCTCCGTTTCCAAGGCCGTGAACGCGATCTGCCCGCCCGAAAGCGAGATCGTGCCCAGCCGTTGCCCCGTGGGCGCAAGGTCAAAGTTGACGAAGTTTTCCTGCGCATGGAACTGCGCGGCATAGACATGGATTCCCCCATATTCGCCCAGCGTACCTTCCGTATCCCAGCGCAGCACCAGCTCCGCCGCTTTCTCGGGAAGGAAGTAGGAATAATCGAAAAGCACCGCTTCTTTTTTTACCGGGTCGAAATATCCAACCTGCGCCCGGTGTATACCGGAACCCCAGGAGCAGGTGAAATACAGCTCGTTTTTTCCATCCCGGTTCAGATCCGCGACCATCGCGTCCGTGAAGCCGTAGCCGCCGAACCAAGCGCCCAGCGGATAGATTTCGCCCGCGTACAGCAGGTAGGACGCACAGGACTTATCAAATTTGAAAATCTGGAATTCGTTCTCGGCCGATACGACATGCGCGGGCGTGACGTTGTAGCAAACGTCGTTTTCATATCCCGTGTCCGTTGCCTCGCTGCCCGCAGCCGCGAGAAATTCTGCGACGCCCTCCTCCGAAGGACGGACGAGCGTCTCCCATGCCCAGCTTTGCGGGACCGCGCCTTGGTAGACAAACCGGCGGCCGTGTGCGGCCACGCTCCCTGCCGCGTCCTGCTCCAGCCGGATCGCGCCGCCGTCAGGCTCAATGGTAAAATGATAAGCCTCCTCGCCTACAAGCAGCACGAGCGCATCCTCCATGGAGCTCCAGGTTCCATACGGCCGGTAGCTCATGGCGATATGCAGGGTCCATTCAAACGTGCCGTCCTCACGGAGATCCACCCAGGCTTCGCCATCCTCTGTGGCGTAGCGTCCCGGGCGCAGCAGCCGGTCCGCAAGCGGCAGGCCGGAATCGGCGGGCGTGACCGGGATCTGCTCCAGCCGGTAAAGGCTCCACATGTATTCTTCCCCCTTGCGGGCTCCGCCGTGCGTGCCCGTGCGCCCCAGCCAGACCTCGTCATCCATTTTGTAAACGATGATCGAACTGCAGGGCCTGCATTGCAGGCGCGTTTCATATTTTGAAAGATCGGGGGCGCTGAATAGAAACAGCGCTGTGAATTCTGCGTCGTCCACCTCCTGATACTGCCAGTTGACGCCGGCCTGATCCAGCAGAATCTCCTGCGTTTCCGCATCGCGGATGATGAGAGCATCCTCCTGGAACTCGTAGGTTTTCGCCGGGATCCTCAAATCGGAACTCAGCGGCGACAGATATAGCTGATCCGCAATCCGGTAGGTCTCCGGCAGCACCGCACCCGGGTTTTCCGCAAGTGTATCCCCGTCGGCCTCCGGGCCCGCGTTCGTGCCGCAGGCCACCGCCATGAGGATGCAGAGCGCCGCCGCGAGCGCCGCCAGCCAGACCGCCGGTTTTTTGAAGGAAAGCGCGTTCTTGACGCGCCGCTTCACGCCCGTTTCCCCAAAGGCGAGCGGGCTTGCAGCCGCAAAGTGACGCCCCGTGCCGAGCGTGAGCAGGGACATGCTGTAATCCACCCGCCGCCCCTCAGGGAGCGCGCTGAGCACCGCCTCGTCGCAGCGCATCTCCATATCCGCGCACATGCAGATGTATGCCGCCCATACGAGCGGGTTGAACCAATATACGGCGGTCAGCAGGAACGCGAGCGGCTTTACGATATGGTCGCCCCGGCGCAGATGGAACCGCTCATGGGCGAGCACATGCGCCCGCTCCGCATCCGACAGCCGGAAAGGCAGGTAGATGTGCGGCCGGAAGAACCCGAGCACGAACGGCGAACGCACGCCGTCGCATTCAAAAACGTCCGCCGTACCCGCCATGCGCACCGCGCCGCGCACCCGGCGGTGCAGTTTTGCAAGCGATATGGCGGCGTATACGAGCAGCGCAAAAACTCCAAGCGCCCAGACGCAGGCGCCTACCGCCTGCCAAATTTGCAGCGGATTCACGCTCGCCGCCGGCGCCGGCGCGGGCAGGCTTTCGGAAATGACCGTATTGAGCGGCGGGATGCCGACCGTGACGGAAGGCTCCCGCATCATCCCGATATTTCCCGGGATATAAACGAGCTCCGCGCCCTGCGTCGCCGCCGTCATATCGAACACGCCGATGTTGAAGATGCTCAGGAGCGAGGATATGCTCACCGGGCAGAGCAGCCGGAACGCCACCACCGCCCAGAGCGCGTAGGAATAGCGTTTGGGCAGCCGCCGCAGCAGCAGACGCGCGAGCAGCACCGCAAGGATCACGTAGCTTGCGGTAATGCTCATGTTTAAAAGCTGTAAAAACGCTGGTTCCAACCCGGCAACAAGGCCCTCCAGCCATGCGAGTGCGCTCATGATGCTCCTCCTTCCTTTTGCCTGTGCGCGTCGATCAGCGCCTTGATCTCCTCCGCTTCCGTTTCGGAAAGCGCACGGCCGGAAAGGAATGCCGCCAGGAACTGCGGCAGCGATCCGCCAAACGTGCGCGCGACGAATGCCCCGCTTTCCGCCGTCTGCACGCGTTCCTTCTGCACCAGCACCGTAACGAGCGCATTCTCGTTTTGGATGAGCCCCTTTTCGCACATCTTGCGGATGGCGTTATACGTGGTGGATTTCTTCCACCCCAGCTCCGCCGCGCAAAGCTCCACAAGCTTTCCGGAACCGACCGGCGCGTTCGCCCAGACAATGCACATAAACCGGTATTCGCTATCCCAAATCTGGTAATCTTCCATGTTGCCCTCCGGGTTTGTTTTTATAAACCTTGCATTGAGTTTATAACAGCAAACCAATTCTGTCAACAGGGAATTTTCCGCTAATAAAACGCAGTGGCAGGCGCTGGAGACGCCTGCCAAAAAAATTTCCAGTTCCGGGGATGCCTGCCTATGCCCATTCCAGCCGGATGTACAGCCGCTTAGCCTGCCTGCGCATGCGGTCGGCATACAGGCCGTCCGTGCGGAGCAAGGCGAGGATCAGGCCCGCAAGCGCCAGGTTCGCCGCAAGCTCCAGTTCGCCGCCCGCAAGGAAGGGCAGCGAAAGCGGCAGGCCTCCGAGCAGGCCAAAATTCACCGCACAATATGCGAGTGCCTGTGCGGCAAAGAACGCGGAAGCCGCACCCGCAAGCATCCGTCCCAGCAGGCTTTTCAGGTGAAGCGAACGCCATAGCGCCACGCCGATGAAGCCGAGCGGCACCGCAGCGGCAGCAAGCGCGGCGATAAAGCCATAGCGGTGCAGGAGCTGCGTCAGCAGGTAGCTGTTCGCGGAAAGCTCGCGCCCGCTTGCCACCGCCAAGCCCCGCGCATCCACAATGCCAGTTATCGTCCCCTGGCCGATTAGCCGCGCGCCGGCCACCACGTCCTGCACCGTGCCAAAGCCCGGCGCAAGCCAAACCGCCGCGGGGCTTCCCTCGGGCCGCAGCAAGGCGACAAACGCATTGAGCCGGTAGGCGTTCGTAAAAATGACTGCCGCGAGCGCCAGCACCATGCATCCCACGAGGAACCCAGCCGCAAGGAACCGCCGCTTGCCGAAGGCGCCGGAAAGCGCGGCCAGTACGGCGGCAAACAGACACCCGGCCAGGACGCCAGCCGCATACAGGGCAGTCCGCATCGACCAAACCGCCGTCAGCGCCCATGCCGCGGCAATGAGCGCGGCGGTGCAGGCAAGCAACGCCAAGAATCCCCTCCCCCGCAGGGAATAAATGGCAGCCGCGAACAGCACCGGCAAGAACGCCGCCGCATGCCGCGTAAACGTCCCGCCAAGTTCAAGCACACTCAGCAGCAGGAACCCCACGAACAGCGCGCGCGAAAGCCATGCCCGCCGGGCCAGTTCATATGGGTTCAGGCTGCAAAAAAGCATGGCACAGCAGCAGCCGCAAACGAGCGCCGCGAAAGTGCGCCAGTTGAATGCGCTGCCCATGGCCAGCCGGAACGCAGTTCCAAGCAGTACGGCCAGCACCAGTAAGCACACCATATCCCACTGCCGCCTGGGGCGCAGGCATGCGTCATACGCCAGGCCGATCTCCTCTGGATCGCCCATCTCGCGCACGGCGCAGCGCATCGCTTCCTCTTCCGGCATGCCCTGTGCTGCAAAAGCCTCTGCCTGATCTTCCATGTGGCCGGCAAGCTCCGCGCGGATCACGCCGTGGGCCTTCCGCCAGCGTACCTGAGCGCATACAGCGTCAAGAAAGCGCTTCCGTTCATCCGGCTGATACAATACCGTTCCCCCCTTTCAGCACAAGGTTCACCGCCGCCGCAAACGCGTCCCATTCCCGCTCCTTTTGCGCGAGCGCGCCGCGCCCGGTTTCCGTTAGGTTGTAATACTTGCGCATCCGCCCGCTCTCCGCTTCCCGCTCGTAGACGCGGATCAGCCCTTTCCCCTCCAGATCGTGCAACAGCGGATAAAGTGTGCCAGCCTTCAGGGCAAAGGCGTTGTTGGAGCGGCGCGCCAGCTCTTCGATCATCCGGTAGCCGTACATATCCTCCTGCTCGAGCAGCTTCAGCACCAACAGCGCTGTGCTGCGCGTTACAAGGCTTTTGTCCACCGCCATATGCGTCCCCCTTATTTTTATGTTTGTATCGGAATTCTATATATTATGATATATCGGTATTCTATCTATGTCAAGCGCGTTTTTCTATGCAAAAGCGCCCCGGCTCCTGCCAGGGCGCTTCCGTTTCTGCATGCCTGTTTTACTTGAGGATCTTGATCCCGCCGATGAGCGGCAAGGGCTTCATCTCTCCCTTTGCGGCATTGACGATTCCGATGATAGAGAACACAAGGAAGATGATGCCGAGGATCCAGCTGATCACGCCAACGATTGCAATCAGCCCAAGGGAATAGGACGCCCCTGCAATCGCGGTAAGGATCGCGCTCAGGATCCACCAAGCGATCTCAACGATTGCAAGCGCGAGGCCCTGGTTGGTATGATACCGCGCAAACGGGGACTCCTTTGCCGCGAGCAGCGGCACAAGCACCAGCCAGGAAAGATATGCCAGGATACCCATGACCTTGTTCTGCTGCGCGTCGGTCTGCACCGGGGCATAGGCCGCCTGCTGCTGTTCCGTGCCGGCCGGTGCGCCGCAGGATGGGCAGAATTTTGCACCGTCGTTGAGTTCTGTACCGCAATTCCTACAAAATGCCATGTTATGTACCTCCTATTTTATGAAAGCATGGATGAAAACTATTGCTTATGCTTTTGCGCCGCACTCCGGGCAGAATTTTGCCTCCGGGGAAAGCTCGACGCCGCAGGCGGGGCAAACGCGTTTTGCTGGGACAGTGGGGCTGCCGCATTCCGGGCAGAACTTCGCGCCAGAGGCGATCTTCGCGCCGCAGCCTGCGCAGAACGTGCCTTCTGCGGCTGGCACGGCAGGAGCAGGCTCCGGTTCGGGCTTCTTCTCATTTTCTTCCTTAATACGCTTGATCTCCGCCTCAAACCCGGCGATGTTTTCAAGCGACTCTTTGATCTTCGCGCAAAGCGCGACCCCATCCTCGTCCAACTGCGCGCCCGCTTCGAACTTCGCCCAATACAGCGCGCCCAGCTCGGCTTTCACGCCCTCGATCGCATTCCGTTCCGCTTTGATCTTAGAGTTGAGCTTATTCGTTTCGATCATATCGTTGGTCTTGTCGCCAACGCTCTTTGTAATTTCGCCAAGTTTATCAAAAAACGCCATTGCATGCCCTCCCAAGCTAGATTTGATATAGGTTTTATTATAACATCTTCCAAAATCAATGTATATCTCTAAAATTAAGGTTATACCCACAATTTTACGACAGATCTTAAGGATCATCCAGCGTAACCCTTCCGCCGCCTTTGCCGCCGGTTTCAACGCGCTGCATTTTGTAAATAATCTCTTACATATCGCGGTTTTCATTGAATTTTGCACGCAAACCCCCTAAAATAATGGAAAAGGGATTGTCCGCCCGCGGGGCGGACAATCGGCCCGGATGGAATGGAGATTCCCTGATGCAGGTATTTTTAAAAAATCTGAACCGCATGTGGAGCCGCGCGCGAAAGCGGGCGCGCCGTTTGGCGCTGCGCGCCTCCCGCACTTTCCGCAGGCTTTCCCTGCGGGGCAAGCTGGTGCTGGGCGGCGGGGCTGCGCTCTGCGTTGTGCTTGTCGTGACGGGCGTCGTACTGCTCGCCCGTGGCGGCAACGCGGCTGCCGCGGAATCCCACGGCGCGGATGGGGGCACACCCGCCATGCTCTCGCTTTCTCAGGACGGCCCGAACGCGGACTCGGTGATCTCGATCGATGTTACTCCCGCGCCGACGCCTCCCCCCACGCCAACACCGGTTCCAACGCCAACGCCTACCCCGGACCCGACGCTCAAGCGCGGCATGGAATCCGAAGCGGTGCGCGAGTTGCAGGAGCGCTTGATGCGTCTCGGCTACCTCGATTTGGATGAAAGCACGCTCCTCTACGGCCCGCAGACAGAAGCCGCCGTCAAGCTCTTCCAGCGCCAGATCAACTTTGCTCCGGAGTTGGGCATTACGCTTGCAGAGGACGGCATTGCGGGCTTGCAGACCCTCGGCCTGATCTATGGCGATAACGCGCCAAAATACTGCGTCAAATTCGGCATGGAAGGCAGCGACATCACCGCCATGCAGGAGCAGCTCAAGGATCTTGGCTATATGAGCGTCGTTACCGGCTATTACGGTGAAACGACCGTACAGGCCATCAAAGACTTCCAGGAACGCAACGGTCTCTCCTCGGACGGCCTTGCCGGCGAGCAGACGGTCAGCCTCCTGTACTCGCCCGATGCGCGGGAAAGCGCCAGCAAGGCCAAGCAGGCCCGCACGACGGCGAACATTTCCAAGATGATCTCCATAGTGAAGAAGCAGCTTGGCGACCCGTATGTGCGCGGCGCAAGGGGACCCAGTAGCTTCGACTGCTCCGGCCTCGTCTATTACTGTCTGAACCAGGCGGGCAGCAACCGCAACCGGCTGAACGCCGCCGGATACTCCCGTGTTTCGGATTGGGAGAAGATCACAGACATCGACGACCTCAAGAAGGGCGACCTGATCTGCTTCTACGATGACGATTATACCAAGGTCGGCCATATCGGCATCGTCATCAACAGCAGCGGCGAGATGATTGACGCTTCCTCCAGCAACGGCAAGGTAGTGCGCCGCACCTACCTCTCCTCCTATTGGCGCAAACACTTTTACTGCGGCAGGCGGCCTTGGTAATCACACGCGGAAAAGTGCGGAAAGGAGTCGCTATGGCAAACCTTCTGATCAAGAACATCCGCGCCGTCGTCACCTGTGACGGCGGCGACCGCGTTCTGACGAACGCGGATCTCCTCATCGAGGACGGCGTGATCCGCGCTTTGGGGCAAGGGATCTCCGCCAGCTGCGAAACGCTGGACGCTTCGCACATGCTTTGTTACCCCGGCCTCATCAATACGCACCATCATCTGTATCAGATCTTTTCGCGCAACCTGCCCGCTGTGCAGGGCTTCGCGCTGTTTGATTGGCTCGTGGCGCTTTATGAGATCTGGAAGGGCCTTGACCGGGACGTTGTGCGCCTCTCCTCGCTCACGGGGCTGGGCGAGCTGCTCAAAACCGGCTGCACAACCTGTTTCGATCATCATTATGTTTTTCCTCATGCAGCGGGGGATCTGCTCATTGACACGCAGTTTGCCGCTGCTGAGGAACTCGGCATCCGCATGCACGCCTCCCGCGGAAGCATGGATCTTTCTAAAAAGGACGGCGGTCTCCCGCCGGACAGCGTCGTCCAACCGGTCGACGCGATCCTCAAGGATAGTGAGCGCCTCGTTGCAGCGTATCACGACCCATCGTTCGGTTCGATGCGGCAGGTTGCGCTTGCGCCCTGCTCCCCGTTTTCCGTATCAAGCGAACTGCTGCGTCAGTCCGCGCTGCTTGCGCGCCAGCTCGGCGTGCGGCTGCATACGCATCTTTGCGAAACAATGGATGAAGAACGCTTCACGTTAGAGAAATTCGGTATGCGCCCATTTGCGTACCTGCAATCCCTCGGCTGGGCTGGGCCGGACGTCTGGTATGCGCACGGCATCCATTTTAACGACGCGGAGCTCCGCGCCCTCGCGGAGACCGGCACCGGCGTAGCACATTGCCCGGTTTCCAACATGAAGCTTTCCTCCGGCGTAGCGCGCGTCCCGGAGATGCTGCGCCTCGGCGTGCCGGTTGGCCTTGCGGTGGACGGCAGCGCCAGCAACGACGGCTCCAACCTGCTGGAGGAGCTGCGCATGTGCTACCTGCTGCATCGCCTCACCTCCGGCGAGGCTGCGCCCACCGGCTACGACGTGCTCAAACTTGCCACGCGCGGCGGCGCACGCCTGCTCGGACGCAGCGACATCGGCTGCATCGCCAAAGGCATGTGTGCAGACTTCTTCCTGGTGGACAGCCGCCGCTTGGAGCTCGTCGGTGCATGTGAGGATCCGAAGGCCATGCTCGCTACGGTCGGCCTCAAAGGGCCGGTGGATTACACGTTCGTCGGCGGACGCATGGCCGTAGAACGCGGCAGGCTGACGGGCGTTGATGAAGGCTGGCTTTCCTATGAAGCAAACGCACGGTTCCGGAAATACTTGGAAGATCAGGAAATGTAACGCGGCGGCAAAGGGGGTATTCCATGAAGCTCTTGTTTCAGCAACGGTTCTTTTCGTGGTTCGACAGCTACGATATTTATAATGAGGCCAACGAAACGGTATATACCGTAAAGGGCCAGCTTTCCTGGGGGCATTGCTTGAAGATCTTCGACTCCCACGGGAGCGAGATCGGCATGGTAAAAGAGCGGGTTCTTACTTTCCTGCCGAAGTTCGAGCTCTACCTGGGCGGCAATTATATCGGCTGCATCAGCAAGGAATTTACCTTCTTCAAGCCGAAGTATAATATCGATTGCAACGGCTGGCATGTGGAGGGAGATTTCTTTGAATGGGACTATAGCATATTCAGCGCGGCCGGGCAAAAGGTGGCCACCGTATCCAAGCAGCTTTTCCGCTGGACGGATACCTATGGGATCGACGTCCTGAACCCCGATGACGCCCTTCCCGCACTGATGCTCGTCCTTGCGATCGATGCGGAAAAATGCTCACGGAATAATTGAAGCGGCAGCGCGGAGCAAATTACAGGTTGAGGTTAAAAGAAGCGGCCGGCGATCCGGTGGCTTCTTTCTTTTCGGGTATTTTCTCATTTTGCCCGGCGGGACAACGTACCCGCAGCGTGCATATCCTGAAGCAGGGAGAAAGCTGATTTCTCCCGGATGAAAAGATATATAGAAATGAGGAACACAATATGGCAACCCGAATCACCAACCAGGCGACGCTGACTTACCAATATGGAAATATGACAGGCGTCGCATCGTCCAATATCGCAACGGCAACCTTGCAGGAGGCTCTGACCACGGTCAAAACCGCGCTCGATACTGCTTACCGGGCGGATCAGGCCATCACCTATATTCTGACGATGGCAAACAGTGGCTCCAACGCGTTAACGAACGTTACCATCACTGATGACTTGGGCACTTATACCCCTGCCGGCGGCACAACGCCCGTCACGCCGCTGACCTACGCCGGCCCCGCCCAGCTTTATATCAACGGTGTGCTTTCCGGCGCGATCACCCCGGCTGTAAACGACCGCAGCATCGTCTTCACGATCCCCTCGCTGGCAGCCGGTGCGAATGCGATGATCCTTTACAAAGCGAACGTAAACGGATTCGCGCCGCTTTCCACGGATACGAGCATCACGAACACGGTTTCCATCACTGCGGATGAACTGACGGATGCGCTCCAGGATTCGCACACCCTCGCTGCTGAAGCTTATGCAAACGTGAGCATCCTCAAAGATATGTCCCCCGACCCGGTAACCGATGGCGGTGTGCTGACCTATTCCTTCACGCTGTATAACTACGGCAACACGGAGGCTACGAACGTCGTCCTGCGCGATGCATTCTCTCCCGCGCCGGCCGGCCTTACGGTTTCCATCAACGGCACGGCAGTTCCCAGCAGCGGCTACACGTACACCGACGGCGTACTTACACTGCCCAGCACGGCTACAGCCATCACGCTCACCGTTCCGGCGGCAACCTTTACGCAGGATGCTACCACAGGTGCCGTCACCATAAACCCCGGCATGACGACGGTGACTGTAAGCGGTACAATTTGAACAGACCGGCTGCGTACAACCCAAGAGGCCTTTCCAACCTCCAGAGTTTCCCATGCCTGCTCCCCTGCAGGCACGCAAAAGGAGCGCCTACGGCGCTCCTTTTTGAGGTTCGGATTCGTCAGATCAGCTCGATCATGGCCATTTCGGCCGCATCACCGCGACGAGGGCCAAGCTTCAGCACGCGGGTATAACCGCCGTTGCGGCCATCGTACTTCGGCGCGATCTCGCGGAAGAGCTTCTCCACAACGGGATGCGGCGTCTCCTTAGAGCGCTTGGCGTATTCGGGCTTGCTCTCCTTCTCGTTGCGGGGCAGTGGCATATCGTAAAGATACGCCATGATCTGCCGGCGGGCATGGAGCTTGGAGGGCATGTCGTTGATCTTCTCCACCTTCACGGTCTGCTGCTTGTCGTTGCGGGTTTCCTTCTCAACAGTGACGGTGTTCTTATATTCTTTCACAGCGAGGGTAATCAGCTTCTCCGCGATGGGGCGGACTTCCTTCGCACGGGCTTCGGTGGTCACGATCTTGCCGTTCCACAGGAGCGCGGTGGTCAGGTTCCTGAGCATAGCGTCGCGCTGGTCGCTCGCCTTACCAAGTTTACGGTTAGGCATTGAAACTTCCTCCTTAATTAGTCTTCGTTATGCCGGAGCGAAAGGCCCAGTCCAACCAGCTTCTGCTGGACTTCCTCGAGCGATTTGCGGCCGAGGTTGCGGACCTTCATCATTTCTTCCTCGTTGCGCATCACCAATTCCTCCACGGTGTTGATGCCCGCGCGCTTGAGGCAGTTGTAGGAGCGGACGGAGAGGTCAAGCTCCTCGATGGTCATCTCGAGAATCTTTTCCTTCTTGTCCTCTTCCTTTTCGACCATGATCTCCACGCCCTGTACATGCTCGGTGAGGTTGATGAACAGCATCAGGTGCTCCGTAAGGATCTTTGCGGCAAGGCTCACGGCCTCGTCTGGCTTGATGCTGCCGTCTGTCCAAACCTCTAGGGTCAGCATGTCGTAGTCCGTAATCTGACCTACGCGCGTATCTTCCACACGGAAGTTGACCTTGCGGATCGGGGTGAATATGGAGTCGACCGCGATCTGGCCGATGGGCATATCAGGCTTCTTGTTCTTGTCTGCGGAAACATAGCCGCGCCCACGTTCGAGGATAATCTCCATATAGAGCCTGGCGTTGGGGCCAAGGGTCGCAATGTGCAGCTCGGGGTTTACGATCTCCACATCCGCGTCGGCAATGATGTCACCAGCCTTGACTTCACACTCGCCATGGGCGTCGATGATGACCTTCTTCGCGCCTTCGCTGTGCAGCTTCACGCACAGTTCCTTGATGTTGAGGACGATCTCGGTCACGTCTTCCTTGACGCCTTCCACGGTCGAAAACTCATGCAGTACGCCATCTATCTTGATGGACGAGGCCGCTACACCGGGCAGGGAGGAAAGCAGTACCCTGCGCAGGGAATTGCCCAGCGTCGTGCCGAACCCGCGCTCCAGCGGCTCCACCACGAACCTGCCATAATCCTCGGTAAGCTCCACGCATTCGATTTTCGGTCTTTCGATTTCTATCATTCTCTCTTCCCCTCTCTTGATTTCTGGTCAGTCGATTAGGGCAATGGGGCAGTTTGCGATTACCTGGAGTAGAACTCGACGATCAGATGCTCCTCGATGGTGAGGTCAATGTCGTCGCGCTGCGGCATCGCAGCGATCTTACCGGTGAGGTTCTCGGCGTCAAGCTCCAGCCACTTCGGGATGGGCTTGCCTGCGCCCTGCTCGCGGAGTTCCTTGAGCTGCTCCATGTCACGGCTGCGTTCGCGCACCGTAATGACCTGGCCGGGCTTCACAAGGTAGGAAGCGATGTCCACCTTCTTACCGTCCACGAGGATGTGGCCATGGGTGACCATCTGGCGCGCCATCGGGCGGCTCGGCGCCAGTGCAAGGCGGTAAACCACGTTGTCCAGCCTGCGCTCGAGCAGGCAGAGCATGTTCTCGCCCGTCACGCCGCGCATGTTGCTGGCCATTTCGTAATACTTGCGGAACTGGGACTCGAGGATGCCATAGGCGCGGCGGCACTTCTGCTTTTCACGCAGCTGGATGCCATACTCGCTCTGCTTCCTCTGCCTTGCCTGGCCATGCTGGCCCGGCGGGGTGTGGCGCTTCACAACCGCGCACTTGGCGGTGTAGCAACGGTCGCCCTTCAGGAAAAGCTTCTGGCCTTCCCGGCGGCACTGCCTGCAAACGGAATCCGTATATCTTGCCATTGTCGTTTGCCTCCTTAAACTCTTCTGCGCTTGGGCGGGCGGCATCCGTTGTGCGGGATGGGCGTCACGTCCTTAATCATGTTGACCTCGAGGCCCGCCGTCTGAAGCGCGCGAATCGCCGCTTCACGGCCGGAGCCGGGGCCCTTCACATAAACTTCAACGGTGCGAAGGCCATGTTCCATCGCCGCCTTTGCAGCGGTTTCGGAAGCCATCTGTGCCGCGAACGGGGTGCTCTTCCTGGAGCCGCGGAAGCCAAGGCCGCCAGCGGAAGCCCAGGAGATCGCGTTGCCCTGGAGGTCTGTGATGGTAACCATTGTGTTGTTGAAGGAGGAACGGATATGCACCGCGCCGCGCTCAATGTTCTTCTTCTCACGGCGCTTGCGGATACCGGCCTTCTTGACTTTGCCTTTTGCTGCTGCCATTTTACGTCTCCTCCCTTATTTCTTTCTGCCGCCCACAGTGCGCTTGGGGCCCTTGCGGGTACGGGCGTTCTGCTTGGTGCTCTGGCCGCGGACCGGAAGGCCCTTGCGGTGACGCACGCCGCGGTAGCAGCCGATCTCGATGAGGCGCTTGATGTTCATGGAAGTCTCACGCCTGAGGTCACCCTCTACCTTTACGTTATGGTCGATGTAGTCCCTGAGTTTGGTGACGTCGGCCTCAGACAGGTCGCGTACGCGGATGTCCGGGTCAACGCCGGTGGCTGCGAGGATGTCGGACGCGGTTTTGCGGCCGATCCCGAAGATGTAGGTAAGGCCGATTTCGACCCGCTTGTCCCTGGGCAGGTCCACGCCAGCAATACGTGCCATAAAGTTTACCTCCGAAAAATTTGGTGTATGGGGTCTCGCCGGTTCCGTGGGCTGGAAGGGCCCGCGGCAGCCGCACCGGCGAGTGGTTTCCTCTATTAGAACTCCGCTCCGTTTTGCCCAAATCCGGGGACGAAGCAGATTTCTAATATGTCATGCAGCTCTCACTGCCTGACGAAGCCTGGGAAAGGCAGGCTCGAAACAATTTATTGTACCATTATCCTGCATGGCTTTGCAATAGATTTTTCCCATTTTTTGGGGGTATTATCCATGTTTTCCTGCATTTTCCTGGTACAGTTCCGCCGCTTGCCGCAGCAAATGGCAAGCAGGCAAACGCGCGCATGGTGCAAAGCACCGTGCGCGTGGGCATCAGAGGGGGTTAGCCCTGCTTCTGCTTATGCTTGGGGTTCTCGCAGATCACCATCACGCGACCCTTGCGCTTGATGATCTTGCACTTCTCGCAAATAGGTTTTACCGAGGGCCTGACTTTCATCTGTTTTTCCTCCCGCTTCTTAGTTCTTCGCGCGCCACGTGATGCGGCCGCGCGTCAGGTCATAGGGGGACAGCTCAACTGTCACCTTGTCGCCCGGCAGCACGCGGATATAGTTCATGCGCAACTTGCCGGAAATGTGCGCTAAAATCTTATGCCCGTTCTCCAACTGCACCTCGAACATCGCGTTCGGGAACGAGTCGGTCACGACGCCTTCCACTTCGATAACATCTGTCTTAGACAAGCTATCCCTCCTTATTGTCTCCGGTTTCATGGTCATGGGCAAGCGCTTTGCGCAGCGCGGCATCCGCCGTATTGCCCGTTGCCGTAAGCATTGATTCAAGATTCTCTATACGCGCCCGTTCAAAGCTCAGGTGTTTGAGCTTTTTCTTCTTGGCGCGAGCGATCTTCCTTGTATCGCCGTCGGCGATGCGCACATGCGCGTCATCCTCAATGGCGACCACCGCAAAGCGGCGTCCCTTGTCGCGCCCCGCCTTGGATTGGACGATCCTTCCCAACAGTTCGCTGGTCATGGCTCGTTCCTCCTTACAGCGTGAGGAGCACCGGATCGCCCTCGGTGATGGCGACCGTGTTCTCATAATGGGCGCTCGGCTTTCCGTCCCGCGTTTCGATCGTCCAGCCGTCCTGCAGCTGCACGACTTCCCACGTGCCCAGGTTGATCATGGGCTCGATCGCAATCACCATGCCCGGCACGAGCTTTGCCCCGCGGCCCATCCGCCGGTCGGCAAAATTGGGCACATCGGGCGGCTCATGCATTTCACGGCCGATGCCGTGGCCTACCAGATCCCGCACAACGCCGTAGCCATGCGCTTCCGCATGCTTCTGCACCGCTGCGCCAATGTCGGAGATGTGATAGCCGGGCCGCGCGAACTTCAGCGCCTCGAAAAAGCATTCCCGTGTAACAGCGACGAGCTTTTGCACCTCCTCCGGCACATTGCCAATGAAGACGGTACGCGCCGCGTCGCCATGGAAGCCGTCGAGCTTTGCGCCAACGTCCAAGCTCAGGATGTCGCCGTCGCGGAGCTTATACTTGCCCGGGATCCCGTGCACTACCTGCTGGTTGACAGAGGTACAGATGTTCTTGGGATAGCCGCTGTAATTCAGGAAGGAGGGATATGCCCCCTTTCCCCGGATATACGCCTCGGCGATCCGATCGAGTTCCTCCGTCGTTATGCCGGCTTCTGCCTTTTCGGAAAGCAGCTCCAGGGTTTCTTTTACGATGCTGCCCGCCGCCTTCATCTTTTCAATGTCGGCCGCGTTCTTGATCGTGATCCGTCCCATCATATGAGCTTCTCCGTCAAAGCAAGGATGTCCTTGCGCACGGCTTCCGGCGTACGGTCGCCGTCCACGGTCTGGAGCATCCCCTTCGCCCCATAGTAGTCGATCAGCGGCTGCGTCTGCCGTTCGTATACCGCGATGCGGTTGCGCACGGTTTCCGGCTTATCGTCATCGCGGATGAACAGCGTTGCGCCGCACTTTTCGCACGTATCCTTGTCATACATGGAAACGTGGTAGCCCGTGCCGCAGCCGGAGCACATGCGCCTGCCGCCGATGCGTTCCACAAGGCGCTCTGTAGGCGCGTCAATGTTGATGACCATGTCAATGTCCGAAATCGAAAGGAGCGCATCGGCCTGCGCGATCGTGCGGGGAAATCCGTCAAACAGGTATCCCTTCGCACAATCGGCCGCCTGAATGCGGTTTTCGACCATGCCGATGATGACTTCATCCGGAACCAGCTCGCCCTTGTCGATAAAGCCCTTCGCCGCTTTGCCGAGCGGCGTTCCCTCGCGCATCTCCTTGCGGAGCATGTCGCCGGTGGAAATGTGGGCAATACCGTAGTGCTCGCTTATTTTTTCCGCCTGGGTGCCTTTTCCGGCACCCGGCGGTCCTAAGAAGATCAGTTTCATGCGGCAGTCCCCTTTAACCGAGGAAGCCCTTGTAGTGGCGCATAAGCATCATGGATTCGAGCTGGGAGCTTGTTTCAAGCGCAACGCTCACCATGATGAGCAGGCTTGTGGGGCCAAACGCAGAGGAAAGGCCAAATGCGCCGAGCACTACCGTCGGGACGATCGCGATCACCATCAAGAAGAACGCGCCAAAGAGCGTAAGGCGGTTGCTAATCTTGCCCAGATAGTCGCTCGTGGGCCGGCCGGGGCGGATGCCCGGAATAAAGCCGCCGTTCTGCTGAAGGTTCTTGCTGATCTCGATCGGGTTGAAGGAGATCGAGGTGTAGAAATACGCGAATGCCAGGATCAGCAAGGCGTATACGATGTAATAGGGCACCGTTCCGGATGCAAGATACTGCACATAGAACTTGGTGAACCAGCCGACGCTTTCGATGTTGATCGTCGCGTCCTGCATGAACTTCTGCATCGTTGCGATGCCGCTCGGATCCACGATCTGGATGATCATCACAGGCACCTGGATGATCGTCATCGCAAAGATCAGCGGCATAACACCGTTCGCATTCGCCTTGAGGGGGATGTTGGTGCTTTGTCCGCCATACATCTTCCGTCCGACAACGCGCTTTGCATACTGCACGGGGATGCGGCGTTCCGCCTTATCCACGAGCGTAACGCCCGTGATGAGCACAAGAACCACCACAAGCAGGATGGGCAGGAGCCACCACTGGTAGGATGCAACGCCTGGAGTGGGGTTGATTACGCCGCCGACATACTTGAGAACCGTCTGCGGAACGCTCGAGCAGATCGAGGTGAAGATGATGAAGGAAACGCCGTTGCCGATACCCTTCTCGGTAATGCGCTCGCCCAGCCAGACCAGGAACGCGGTACCCGCGGTGCAGATGATGCCGATCGTCGCATAGGTGAAGAACGTGGGGTTCGTGAGCAGCGTCTGCCCGTTCACGCTGATGCTCTGCAGGCTCGCTACGATGCCGATGCTCTGCACGAGCGCGAGGCCAATGCCGACATAGCGCGTGATGCGTTCGATCTTCTCGCGGCCGTCCTCTTCCTTGGAGAGCCTCTCCAGGGAGGGAATGGCGATCGTGAGGAGCTGGATGATGATCGAGCCCGTGATGTAGGGCGAGATACCCATCGCAAAGATACTGAACTGGCTCAGCGCGCTGCCTGAAAGCATGCTCAGGAAGCCAAGCGCATCATATTGCGCGATCAAGGCTTCCATCACGCCGCTGTTCACGCCCGGCACGGGGATGAAGGAACCGAACCGATAAATCACGATCAGAAGGAGCGTGAAGAGCATCTTGGTCCGGATGTCCTTGATCTTCCATGCGTTGACAAGGGTTTTAAACATCAGACCACCTCAGCAGTTCCGCCCGCGGCCTCGATGGCTTTTTGGGCTGTCTCCGAAAACTTCGCAGCCTTCACATCCAAACGCTTGGTAAGCTCGCCGCGGCCCAAAACTTTGAGGCCGTCCTTCTCGATCTTGCTGATCACGCCCATTTTCTTGAGCAGCTCAGCGGTAACCGTCGTGCCGTCCTCCAGGCGGTTGAGCGCCTCGACGTTGACGATCGTGTATTCCTTTGCAAAAATGTTCGTGAAACCGCGCTTCGGCAGACGGCGCGCAAGGGGCATCTGGCCGCCTTCAAAGCCGTTCTTCTTGCTGCCGCTGCGGGCTTTCTGACCCTTATGGCCTTTTGCAGAGGTTTTGCCCAAACCGGAGCCGGTACCGCGGCCAACGCGCTTTTTGGACTGCGTCGCGCCTTCTGCGGGCTTTAACTCATGTAATTTCATGCTGTACCTCCGAATTAGACTTCTTCGACCTTGACCAGGTGCTTCACCTTGAAGATCATGCCGCGGATGGCCGCGTTGTCGGGCTGCACCACTGTGCTGTTGGTCTTTTTAAGCCCCAGCGCCTTCACGGTCGCCTGCTGATCCTTCAGGGCGCCGATGGTGCTCTTAACGAGCGTTATCTTTAAATTAGCCATTGCTTCCCTCCTGTTAGCCGAGAATCTCTTCGACGGTCTTGCCGCGGAGCTTCGCGATCTGCTCGGCAGTCCTGAGCTGGGTCAGGCCGTCAATGGTGGCCTTCACGCAGTTCGCGGGGTTGTTGGAGCCGAAGCTCTTGGTACGGATGTCCTTGATGCCGACCATCTCGAGCACCGCACGCGCCGGGCCGCCCGCGATAACGCCGGTACCGGGTTCAGCGGGGAGCATGCGCACATGGCCCTTGCCGAACTTGCCCTCCACCGCGTGGGGGATCGTCGTGCCGACGATCGGGACCTCGACGAGGTGGCGTTTTGCGTCTTCGACGCCCTTGCGCACGGCTTCCGGAATTTCGGCAGCCTTGCCCAGGCCGACGCCAACGTGGCCGTTTTCATCGCCCACAACCATGAGCGCGGTAAAGCGGAAATTCTTGCTGCCCTTGGTGACCTTCGCAACGCGGTTGATAAAGACAAGCCTTTCCTTGAGTTCCATGGTGGATGTATCAGTACGCTTCTGCATGTCTTACCTCCTTAGAATTCCAGGCCGGCTTTGCGCGCGCCTTCGGCAACTTCCGCCACGCGGCCGGTGTAAAGGTAACCGCCGCGGTCGAAAACGACCTCTTTCACGCCCTTGTCCAGCGCGCGGCGGGCCACGATTTCACCCACCAGGTTGGCAGCTTCCTTCTTGGTCTTGCCTTCGAGCTGCGCCTTGACCTCTGCATCCAGCGTAGACGCAGCGGCAAGGGTGTGTCCGACTTCGTCGTTGATGACCTGCGCGTAAATGTGGTTCAGGCTGCGGTAAACGTTGAGCCTCGGCCGTTCGGCAGTACCCAGGATATGCCTGCGGGTACGGTCATGCCTTTTTTTGCGCACAGAGTTTTTATCTACTTTTGAAATCATATTGCCACTCCTTCTCTACGCATTACTTACCGGTCTTACCAACCTTGCGGCGTACGGTTTCGTAGTCATACTTGATGCCCTTGCCCTTGTAGGGTTCCGGCTCGCGCCACTTGCGAATATCCGCCGCCACCTGGCCGACCTGCTGCTTGCTGATGCCCTTGACGATGATCCGGTTCGGCGCGGGGCATTCAAAGCTGATGCCAGCCGGCGGGTCGATCTCGACGGGGTGGGAATAGCCCAGGTTCATCACAAGTTTGGCGCCCTGCATCTGGGCACGGTAACCGACGCCGTTGATCTCGAGGTTCTTCGAGAAGCCTTCGGTCACGCCAACGACCATGTTGTGAATGAGGGAGCGGGTGAGGCCGTGCAGGGAACGGTGCTCCTTGGAGTCGCTCGGGCGCTTAACGGTCAGGACGCCGTTTTCCTCGGAAAGTTCCATTGCGGGAGAGATCTTCTCCGTCAGCGTGCCCTTGGGGCCCTTTACAGTTACGGTGTTGCCGTCACCGACCGTGATTGTCACTCCGCCTGGAACCGTGATCGGAAGTTTTCCGATTCGTGACATGTGTTACACCTCCAAATTCGTGTTGGTTGTTTTTCTGTTACCAAATGTAAGCGAGCACTTCGCCGCCTACGCCGAGCTTGCGGGCTTCGCGGTCCGTCATCATGCCACGGGAGGTGGAGATGATAGCGACGCCGAGGCCGTTGAGCACCTTGGGGATCTGATCCTTGCGGGCGTAAACGCGCAGGCCGGGCTTGCTGATGCGCTTGAGGCCGGTGATGGCCTTCTGCTTGTTGGGGCCGTACTTCAGGTCGATGTGGATATACTTGGCCACGCCGTCCTCGCGGAGGTCGTACCCCTTGATGTAGCCTTCCTGAAGCAGGATCTCCGCGATCGCCTTCTTGACGGTGGACGCGGGGACAAGCACGTCGTTGTGCTTCGCAGTGAGCGCATTGCGGATACGGGTGAGCATATCAGCGATGGGATCGGTAATGACTGCCATTTTGTTTCTCCTCCTTTCGCTATGCTTACCAGCTTGCCTTGCGCACGCCGGGGATCTCGCCCTTGTACGCGAGCTCGCGGAAGCAGATGCGGCAGATGCCGTACTTGCGCAGCACGGAGTGCGGGCGGCCGCAGATGCGGCAGCGGGTATACGCACGGGTGGAATACTTCGCAGGGCGGGCCTGCCTGATTTTCATACTGGTTTTTGCCACGGTTGCTTCCTCCTTTTACGCCTGAACAAACGGCATGCCCATCAGCCTGAGCAGCTCTTTGGCTTCTTCGTCGGTCTTGGCCGTCGTCACAAACACGATGTCCATGCCGCGGATCTTGTCGACGTCGTCATAGTTGATCTCGGGGAAGATCAGCTGCTCCTTGAGGCCCATGGCATAGTTGCCGCGGCCGTCAAAGCTCGTATCGGAGATGCCGCGGAAGTCGCGGACGCGGGGCAGCACGATGTTCATGAGCTTGTCGGCGAAGTAATACATCCTGTCGCCGCGCAGCGTGACCTTCGCGCCGATGTTCATGCCCTCGCGGACCTTGAAGTTCGCAACGGACTTCTTCGCTTTGGTCACGACGGCCTTCTGGCCGGCGATCTGGCTGAGCTCTTCGAGCGCGCTCTCAATGCCCTTCGGGTTGTCCTTCTCGGAGCCAAGGCCCATGTTGAGGACGATCTTTTCGAGCTTGGGAACCTGCATCACGTTTTCATAGCCGAACTTTTCCTTCAGCTGCGCGATGATCTCTTCGTTGTACTTCACCCTGAGGCGGGCGGCCTCGGTGAACGGCTTGGCTTCCGCCGCATTCTTTTTCTTCTTGGCGGGCGCCTGGGAAGCGTTATCTTTCTTAGCCACTTACGGTTTCCTCCTTCCGCCTCAGTCGATATCCTTGCCGCACTTCTTGCAGACGCGGATGTTCTTGTTCTTCTGCTTACCGTCCTTGGTGGTCACCACTTCGATGCGGTGGCCGACGCGGGTGGCGGTGTTGCACTTGGGGCAGACCAGCATCACGTTGGAGGCATGGATGGTGCCTTCCTTCTCGATGCGGCCGCCCTGCTCGCCCTGCCTGCGGGGCTTGACGTGGCGGGTGATCATGTTGGCATTCTGGACGATCACGCGCTCTTCCTGCGGGAACGCGACCATGATCTTGCCCTTCTTGCCCTTATCCTTGCCGGCGATGACGACGACGGTGTCGTCCTTCTTAACGTTGAGCTTTTTCATTCTCTCGTTCCTCCCATCAGAGCACTTCGGGCGCCAGGGACACGATCTTCATGTAATCCTTCGCGCGAAGCTCGCGTGCGACAGGCCCGAAGATACGGGTGCCGCGGGGCTCTTTCTTATCGTTGATGATGACGGCCGCGTTGTCGTCAAAGCGGATGCTGCTGCCATCGGGGCGCTGCGTCGCCGCAACGGTGCGGACGACAACTGCCCTCACGACATCCTTCTTCTTCACGGCGCCGCCGGGAGAAGCAGACTTGACGGATGCGACGATTACGTCGCCGATGCTCGCGCTCTTGCGGTACGAACCACCCAGCACGCGGATGCACATGATCTCTTTCGCGCCGCTGTTGTCCGCAACCTTCAATCTGGTTTGTGGCTGAATCATTGCTTGCTCCTTTCCGGCTTACTTCGCCTTTTCGACGATCTCAACGAGCCGCCAATGCTTATCCTTGCTGAGCGGGCGGGTCTCCATGATCTTCACGGTGTCGCCGATGCCGCATTCGTTGTTCTCGTCATGCGCCTTGAACTTGCGGGTGCGGTTGACCATCTTGCCATACAGGGGGTGGCGGACCTTCGTCTTGATGGCGACAACGATCGTCTTATCCATCTTATCGCTGACGACGACGCCGGTGCGGGTCTTGCGGTAACCTCTAACTTGTTCCATTGGTATGTCTCCTTTCACCCGTTACTCGGCTGCCTTGAGCTCGCGCTCGCACAGGAGCGTCTTGACTCGGGCAACGTCCTTTTTGCATTCGCGGATCCGCTGGGGGTTCGCCAGCTGGCCGGTCGCCAATTGGAAGCGGAGGTTGAACAGCTCCTCTTTGAGCTCCTTTTCCTTGGCAACGAGCTCCTGGGTGGAAAGTTTCCTCAGTTCATTCGCTTTCATTGCTCTTCGCCTCCTGCCTCAGTCTCTTTCTTGACGATCTTGCATTTGAGGGGCAGCTTGTGCATGGCAAGCCGGAGCGCCTCGCGCGCGACCGATTCATCCACGCCGGCAATCTCGAACATGACTCTGCCCGGCTTGACGACCGCTACCCAATATTCCGGGGAGCCTTTACCGGAACCCATGCGGGTCTCGGCGGGCTTTTCGGTTACGGGCTTGTCGGGGAAGATCTTGATCCAGACCTTACCGCCGCGCTTGATGTAACGGGTCATTGCGATACGCGCCGCTTCGATCTGGTTGCTGGTGACCCATGCGGGTTCCTGCGCGACGAGGCCGTATTCGCCGTAATTGATGGTGTTGCCGCGCATGGCCTTGCCGGTCATGCGGCCGCGATGCACTCTCCTGCGCTTTACTCTCTTAGGCATCAACATGGTTCTTTGCCTCCTTACGCTTTCTTCTGTCGGTTGAGCACTTCGCCCTTGTAGATCCACACCTTGATGCCGATGCGGCCATAGGTGGTGTGCGCTTCCGCGAAACCGTACTCGATGTCGGCGCGCATGGTCTGCAGGGGGATGGAGCCCTCGTGATAGCCCTCGGTGCGCGCGATCTCCGCGCCGCCCAGGCGGCCGCTGCACATCAGCTTGATGCCCTTTGCGCCGGCCTTCATCGCGCGGCCCATGGACTGCTTCATCGCGCGGCGGAAGGAGATACGCTTTTCGAGCTGTGCCGCGATGGACTCGGCGACGAGCTGCGCGTTGGCGTCGGGGTTCTTGACCTCCATAATGTTCACGTTCACGGGCTTGCCGATGAGCGCGGTGACATCCGTCTTGATGGCGTCAACGCCGACGCCGCCCTTGCCGATGAGCACGCCCGGGCGCGCGGTGTGGATGCTGACGGTGACCTTGCCTGCGGCGCGCTCGATGTCGATCTTGCTCACACCCGCGGCATAGTGGGCCTTCTTCAGGTGCTCCCTGATCTTCTTATCCTCGATCAGGAAATCGGAGAACTCCTTCTTGGAGGCATACCAGCGGGTGTTCCAATCCCGGATAACGCCTACGCGGAAGCCATTCGGATTAACTTTTTGTCCCATACTTTACCTCCCTTACTTCGCCTGATCCAGGATGATGGTGATGTGGCTCGTGCGCTTGCGGATGCGCGACGCGCGGCCTTGCGCGCGGGGGCGGAACCGTTTGAGCGTGGGGCCCTGGTTTGCGAAGACCTCAGCCACATACAGCGTGTCGGCGGAAAGATCGAGGTTGTTTTCCGCATTGGCGACGGCGGAATTGAGGAGCTTGAGAACCGGCTCGCTCGCCGCTTTGGGGGTGTACATCAGGATCGCCTGCGCCTCTTTGACGCTCTTGCCGCGGATCAGGTCGATGACAGCCTTGACCTTGCGGGAAGAAATGCGCACATAACGGGCGATCGCATGGGGGCGCTTATCGGCGTTGGCCTTGCGCGCCGCGCTCTTTTCTCTGGACCTAGTTGCCATGATTCGCTTCCTCCTTCTTATCTTCCGCCCGAGGACTTCTCGGAACCCCTGTGGCCTCGGAAAGTACGGGTGGGTGCGAACTCACCCAGCTTGTGGCCGACCATTTCCTCGGTCACATAGACCGGGACGTGCTTTCTGCCATCGTGCACGGCGATGGTGTGTCCCACCATGTCGGGGAAGATGGTGGATGCGCGGGACCATGTCTTGACGACGGTCTTCTTGCCGCTCTCGTTCATATCCTGAATGCGTTTGAGCAAACGCTCCTGAACAAACGGGCCTTTCTTGATTGACCTGCTCATTGATTGACTCCTTTCGCCTCTTACTTGCCGTTCCTGCGGCGCACGATGAATTTATCGTTGACGTTCTTGGTCTTGCGGGTCTTATACCCAAGCGCCGGCTTGCCCCACGGGGTGACAGGGCCGGGACGGCCGATCGGACTCTTGCCCTCGCCGCCGCCGTGCGGGTGGTCGCACGGGTTCATGACGGAACCGCGGACCGTCGGGCGGAAACCCTTGTGGCGGGTGCGGCCCGCTTTGCCCAGCATGATGTTGCCGTGGTCCACGTTGCCGACTTGGCCGATGGTGGCGCGGGCGTTCATGGGCACGAGGCGGACTTCGCCGCTCGGGAGCCTGACCTGCGCATACGCGCCTTCCTTTGCCATCAGCTGCGCCGCGTTGCCCGCGCTGCGGACAAGCTGCGCGCCCTTGCCGGGCTTGAGCTCGATGCAGTGGATCATCGTGCCGACCGGGATCTGGCGGATCTCCATCGCGTTGCCGACCTTGATGTCCGCGCCTTCGCCCGAAACGAGCGTGTCGCCAACCTTGAGGCCAAGCGGGGCGATGATGTAGCGCTTTTCGCCGTCCGCATAGTGAAGCAGGGCGATGTTCGCGCTGCGGTTAGGGTCGTATTCGATCGTAGCGACCTTTGCGGGCACGCCGTCCTTGTTGCGTTTGAAGTCGATGACGCGATACTTGCGCCTTGCGCCGCCGCCGCGGTGGCGGACGGTGATGCGGCCCTGGTTATTGCGGCCGCCGGAGGAGCGGAGATCCTCAAGCAGGGACTTTTCCGGCGTGGTGCAGGTGATTTCCTCGTAAGCGGAAACCGTCATGAAGCGCTGGCCGGGGGTGGTGGGTTTGATCTTTCTGATAGCCATGGTCTTCGCCTCCTTACTGCGCGATGCTGTCAAAGAACTCGATGCCCTTGGAGTCCTTCTTGAGCTTCACATAAGCCTTCTTGGTGGAAGCGCGGCGGCCCTGGTGGAGGCCCTGGCGCTTCATCTTGCCCAGGCTGTTGATGGTGTGGACGCTGTCCACCTTCACGCCGAAGATCGCTTCAACGGCCTGCTTGATCTCGGTCTTGTTGGCCTTCTTGTCCACGATGAAGGTGTAAACCTTATCGGCAAGATGGTCGTAGCTCTTCTCGGTGAGAACGGGCTTTAAGATAACGTCATGGGGCGTCTTCATTTTATACATACACCTCCTCGATCTTGGCGACCGCGTCCTTGGTGAGGATCAGCGTGTCGTACTTCAGGATTTCATACACGTTTAGCGTGCCGACCAACGTGGTCTTTACGCCCGGGATGTTCGCCGCAGCGCGCTCTACGATCTCATCCTTTTCCGGGAGGACGATGAGGGCCTTCTTGACGTTCATCGCATTGAGAACCTTGACCATTTCCTTGGTCTTCGGGGCGGCGATGTCCAGCGCGTCGTAGACGATGATGTCGCCGTCGTTCACCTTGGAGGAAAGCGCGCTCTTCATCGCAAGGCGCTTGACCTTCTTGTTGACGCTCTCGCGGTAATCGCGCGGCTTGGGCGCGAACACCACGCCGCCGTGGGTGAAGAGCGGCGCGCGGTTGCTGCTGTGGCGGGCGCGGCCGGTGCCCTTCTGGCGGTAAATCTTGATGCCGCCGCCGCGCACTTCAGCGCGGGTGAGCGCGCTCTGCGTGCCCTGGCGCTGGTTGGCAAGGTAGGCCTTTACGACCGCGTGCAGCGCGGAAGCGTTGGGCTCGATGCCGAAGATGCTCTCCTTGAGCTCCAGCTCGCCGATGCTCTGCCCGGCGATATTATACAATGCTACGTTTGGCATTTCACATTCTCCTTTCGCTCGCGGCTCTTTACTTCACGGTTTCCTTGACCATCAGGAGGCCGCCCTTTGCGCCGGGAAGCGCGCCCTTGATGAGAAGCAGGTTGCGCTCGGCGTCCACGCGCACGACTTCGAGGTTCTGAACCGTTACGCGCTCATGCCCCATGTGGCCGGGAAGGTGCTTGGTCTTGAAGACCTCGCCAGGGTAGGTGCAGGCGCCCATGGAACCTGCAACGCGGTAGGAATGGGAGCCGTGAGTCTTGCGGCCACGGGCCTGGTTCCAGCGCTTGATGTTGCCGGCAAAGCCCTTGCCCTTGCTGGTGCCGACCACGTCAACCTTATCGCCGTTCGCAAAAACATCCGCCGAAATGACCTGGCCGACCTCGTAGGACGCGGTATCATCGAGCTTGAATTCGCGGACGTAGCGGTGCGCGCCGACGCCGGCTTTCTTCAGGTGGCCCATCTCCGGCTTGGTGACGAGCTTCTCGCGGACGGGCTTGAACGCAACCTGGATCGCTTCGTAGCCGTCATGTTCTGCCGTCTTCTTCTGGACGACGGGGCAGGGGCCCGCAAGAACTACGGTGACGGGGATCATGGTGCCGTCCTCGCGGAACATCTGGGTCATGCCCACCTTGGTTCCCAAAATCGCTTTCTTCATCTTGATACACCTCCGAATGCTCAAAGCTTGATCTCGATGTCGACGCCAGCGGGGAGATCGAGCTTCATCAGCGCGTCCACGGTCTTCGCGGAGGGCTGGAGGATGTCGATCAGGCGCTTATGCGTGCGCATTTCGAACTGCTCTCGGCTGTCCTTATACTTGTGGGGCGAACGGAGGATCGTGACGATCTCTTTCTCCGTCGGAAGGGGGATTGGGCCGCTTACGCGCGCGCCCGTCCGCTTGGCCGTGTCGACGATCTTCTCGGCGCTCTGGTCGATCAGGTTGTGCTCGTAGGCCTTGAGCTTGATGCGGATCTTCTGATTTGCCATATTATTTCTTTCCTCCTTTTCGTATCGGGGCAGTACACGCAGCCGTGTGTTTCACGTTTGAAACGCTTCGGCCGGGCGCACCGACGCCCGTTGCCCGTATCGTGGGCACCCCGCGGAAATTACCCGGATGGCAGAACCGGCAACCTCCCGCAAAGGCATTTACCGTTCTCGCTGCACGCAAAACACACAGGAGTTTTCGCACAACGCTCATATAATACAGGATTCTTCTAGGAAAAGCAAGCCTTTTTTTAAAGAAATGCGAAAAAAGTTTTGCAGCACACGCTTCCGCGCGTTTCGCAAAGATATTTTACCGGATTTTCACAGCGCTTGGCAACAGCGCGCCTGGCTTCCTCACGCATATCCGGTGAGAAAGCCACAAATTACGCACGGCACCTCTAAGTCGTATCATTCCATTGAAAGCCGATAGCTTATTCCGCCTTGAACCAATCCGGCCACCGCTGAGCTGTGTGCTCCCATATCATGTTTCTTTCCTTAAATGTTCTCGCTTGGTAGTTTTCTGCCATTTGGTATATCTCAAGACTTTAGTATTTGGCCCCATCTCAGCATCCGTGTTATTTGCCGCAAAAGCACTTGTTGCCTTATCCTCCTTTTTGCTTGTATTTCTTATTTGTTCCGCTGCCTTCTGATACTGCTTTCTCTTTACCAATATGCGATATTCCACATTGTCCGTTTGGCCAAACCGATTCACAGACGGCCATCTTCCCACAACGACTGAATCAACATAGTAATCAATGCCGTTTTCCCGCAAGACTTCACAAACCGCCATTTGCTCCCGGTGGGAAAAGGTCGTCAACAGTTCTTTTTATTGAACATCCCGCTCTCCCTACTTAAAAATATTTAAACTGTTCAGTTGTTCCGCACATTGTTCAGCAGGCTTGTTTTAATATCAACGTATTTTCAACGAATCGTTCCGTTTGATTTAATTTTGGCCCCAATACAACACATTGGTCAACCGTCTGAAAAATATATTATTTTTCGCCATTCTGCAAAGTCCAATATGCAAAAACGCGCCTCCTTTGCGGGGCGCGTTTGCGTGTTTTTTTAAATTACTTTACTTCTGCCGTCTGGAGCAGGATGTTCATCACATCGAGCAGGCGTTCCTTGCTCGCGTCGTCGTAGTATGTGCCCGTCACGATAGCGATGTTGCCATCCACAACAGCATAGATCTGGATCTGGCGCGTCGGCGGCGCGTTGAGCAGCGCTTCCCGGCCGCCCATTGCCTCAAGCTGTTCCTCGGTGATGCCGCTGTTCTCGAGATAGAAGTCGATCATGTTCTCGGTGTATGTCGTCGTGCTCTCGACATAGCCGACCGGCTCGCCCGCGAGGGTACGCATCTCCGCAACGCCGATCTCCATTCCCTCCGCCATATCGCTGTTCTTCAGCTCTTTGAGCACGCCGTCAAAATCGCTCTGCTTCAGCTTGCCGGAATATGCGCCGGAGAGAATGATGTTAACGTTCATCGTCCCGGTCTCGGAAGTCAGCGTCTCCATATCATAAATTCCAAAATCCACCGGGGTCAGGCTCACATCAAAGAACCACTCCCCTGCCGGAAACTGAGCGGACATCGTGTCGCTCTCCCCGGTTTCCAGCGTAAGCGCATCGAGCGCCACAGGTTCCATAACTGGATAATCCGCCTTGCCGCCGCATGCGGCAAGGAGCAGCGCCAGGCAAAGCGCGGCGCAAAAAATCGTTACTTTTTTCATTTTTCATACCTCCATCAAAATGTAACGCTTCATTGGCGTCCATCATTATATACCAGCACCGCGCCGAAATCAAGGGCAGCCCCGCCTTCAGAACGCAACGGGAAACCGCCGCGCTTCCAGGCGCGTCTAGCCATGCTGCACCTCCGCGCTCCACGCTCCGCCGTTTTTTACCGTGAGCGCAAGCGTCATCCCAAGGGCCTCCGCTTCCGCCCGGTCATGCGTAGCGATGACGGTCAGCGGGAAACGCCCGCGCACAACGGCGGCCGCCTGTGTGCACAGCGCTGAATCCAAGCCCTTGAACGGCTCATCCAGCAGCAGCACATCCCCGCCAAAGTTGAGCGCGCGCGCAAGCGCCACGCGCCGCTGCATGCCGCCCGAAAGCGCCGCCGGACGCTGCTCCGCCTCCGCTTGCAGGGCAAGCGCCGCAAGCAAGCCGCGCGCCTCCGCCTCGCTCCCATCCCGCACGAGCGCCACGTTTTCGAGCGCCGTCAGCCATGGGAGCAGCCGATCCTCCTGGAACACCATGGAAACACGCTTCCCCGCAAGCCCCGTCACTGTGCCGGATGTAGGCGGAAGGCGCCCGGCCAGCAGCCGCAGCAGCGTGGTTTTCCCCGCGCCGGACGCGCCGAATACGCCGATTACGCCCGCATCGGGCAAGGTGAGTGTCAGGTCCCGGATGGGCGTCTTTTCCCCGTAAGCACAGGTCAGGTTCTTGAATTCGATCATTTGCGTATCCTCCGCATCGCGCGCACCATCAGCCGCTCAAGCAGCATGCTCAGCAGGATAACCAGCGCCGTCCACGCAAACAGCTCTTCCGTGTTCAGGTAGAGCTTGCTTTCATATAAATTGCGGCCGATCGAAAACGCAGGCCGTGCGATAACCTCCGCCGCGACGCCGCTCTTCCACGCGAAGCCGAAGCCAGTTGTGCAGGCGGCAAGGTACTGCGGCAGGACGGAGGGAAGATAAATATGCCGCAGCTTCTTTGTCCGGGAAAGGCGGAACACCTCCGCCATCTCCAGCAGCTGCGCGTCCACCGCCAGCACGCCCTCGCGCACGTTCGCCCAGGCGATCGGCGTCACCATCAAAAACGCAATGAACACCGGCGTGAGCGTCGCCGTAAACCAGAGCAGCACCAGAATGATGAACGAGGTCACGGGCGTTGCCTTCACGATCCCCCGGATGGGAGAGAGGAACTCGTCCGCCAGCCTGGAGAACGCAGTCAGCACGCCGAGCGCCGTCCCTGCCGCCATGCCCAACAGGAACCCTGCCGCTACGCGCAGGAGCGTCGCGCCGGCAGTCTTCCAGAAATAGCCTGTTCCGGCGAGCGCAGCAAAAGCCTTCACCGTCTCCCACGGCGAAGGCAGCAGGATTGCGCTGCCCGCCGCCATAGCGGCAAACTGCCACAGCGCGAGCCAGCATATGGCAATGAGACATGCTTTTAAGATCCGTTTCATTGGCCCTCCGGTAAAAAATAGGGCGGCAGAGCCGCCCAGCTTGTCGAAAAAGTCTCTCCGGGATTGTCAAGGGCCGCAGCCCTTGACTT
>OJPD01000103.1_pt1 | contig 71201 bp, 70 predicted proteins | sample 1598371 | NCBI WGS metagenome assembly OJPD01 (sample SAMN03922478, study PRJEB24848) | human gut metagenome | isolation source: stool sample | host: Homo sapiens | place: Germany | collected 2010-11
CAGTCCGCTTCGCGGACAGCTCCTTTGCCAAAGGAGCCTTTTGGTCTGTGCGCTCCCGCACGCCGCCCGAATACGAAACCCGTTGGAGTTCATCACGCCCAAACGCCCCCCTTTTTGAAAGGGGGTGGCAGCGCGCAAGCCGCTGACGGGCGATTGCCGTACCAAGAAGCGCTTCGGAAAACATGCTGAAGATCGCCTTCCTCCGCCCGCCGCTTCGCAGGCGCTTTTCCCAAAGCCTGTTTACTTCCTCCGCGTTTTGAAGTACCATAGAAGCTGAAAGCGAAACATTCCACGTTGGGAGGATATGAACAATATGCCGGATTATAAAAAGCTCCAGAACGGAAGCGACATCCGCGGCGTCGCTATCGCAGTGGAAGGCGGCAAGCCGGTGGATCTGACGGAGGATGCTGCGCGCGCCATTGGCGGCGCGTTTGCCAAATGGCTGCGCGGCCGCTTGGGCGAAGGTGTGAAGCGTGTCTCCATCGGCCGGGATTCCCGGCTTTCGGGCGAGCAGCTTGGCACATGGCTCTCAGATGGCCTGCGCGCCGCGGGGATGGACGTCACGGACTTCGGCCTTTGCACCACGCCCGCGATGTTCATGTCCACCGTCCTCACGGGCTGGCAGTTCGACGGCGCGGTTATGATCACTGCCAGCCACCTTCCCTTTGAGCGCAACGGCTTTAAGTTTTTTACCGCAGAAGGCGGGCTGGAAAAGCAGGACATCGCCGCGATCCTCTTGAGCGCGGGCGCGGGCGATTTCCCCACGGGAGGCTCCGGCACCTTGGCCAAGGCCGCTTTCCTTCCCGCCTATGCCGCGATGCTCCGGGAAAAGATCCAAGCTGCAACCGGTATGGAGCAGCCGTTTTCCGGGCTCCGCATCCTCGTGGACGCGGGCAACGGCGCGGGCGGCTTCTTCGCGGGCGAAGTGCTTGTCCCCCTCGGCGCGGACACGGCGGGAAGCCAGTTCCTCGAACCGGACGGCCGCTTCCCCAACCACGCGCCCAATCCGGAGAACCCAGCCGCAATGGATTCCATCCGCGCGGCGGTGCTCGAAAACAAGGCGGATTTCGGCATCATCTTTGATACGGATGTGGACCGGGCGGGCGCGGTGCTCGCGGACGGCAGCGAGCTCAACCGCAACCGTCTCATCGCCATCCTCTCCGCCATCCTGCTGCGGGAGCACCCGGGCACGACCATCGTAACCGATTCCATCACCTCCACGGGCCTTGCTTCGTTCATCGCCGCGCATGGCGGCGTGCACCGGCGCTTCCAGCGCGGCTACCGCAACGTCATCAACGAGGCGCAGCGCCTCTGCGCCGCCGGGCAGGATGCGCAGATGGCCATCGAGACTTCCGGCCACGGCGCGTTGCAGGAAAACTATTTCCTTGACGACGGCGCTTACCTGATGGTGAAGCTCCTCATCGAGCTGGCGCGGGCGCGGCGGGAAGGCCGCACGCTCGAATCCCTGCTCACCGGGCTGAAGGAGCCCGTGGAAAGCATGGAGTTCCGCATGGCGCTCAACGCGGAGGACTTTGCCGCCTACGGCAACGAAGTCATTGCCGCGCTCGCGGAATACGCCAAAGCGCAGCCCGGCTGGACGCTTGCCGAACCCAATTACGAGGGTGTGCGCGTGAGCCTCGACCCCGCCCACGGCGATGGCTGGTTCCTGCTCCGGCTTTCGCTGCACGACCCGCTGATGCCGCTCAACATCGAGAGCGACCGGGCGGGCGGCGCAAAGCAGATCGCCGCCGCGCTTGCGAACTTCCTCGCGGGGTTCGGCAAGCTGGATTCCGCCAGCCTTGCGGCGTTCGCGGAGTGATGGAAGTAGAAGGCGGATAGCATGCCGCCTGCGGCTTGCGTTGCATGTTGTGACAGTTCGCAAGGGCTGCGAAGATAAAACAATCCTCGGCCCGCTTCGCGGACAGCTCCCACGGTTCGCAATGACCGCGCAGTTAAGACAATCCTCAGTCATGGCTTGCGCCATGACAGCTCCTTTGCCAAAGGAGCCTTTTGGTCCGTGTACTCCCGTACGCCGTCCGTATACGAAAAAACGCCGGAGTTTACCACTTCCAAAAGCCTCCTTTTTGAAAGGAGGTGGTAGCGCGTGAGCGCTGGCGGAGGATTGCCGTATACGGAAGAACGCCGGAGTTCACTGCCCCCCAAAAGCCCCCTTTCTGAAAGGGGGAGGCGGCGGCATAGCCGCCGTCGGGGGATTGCCTTTCCGCAAAGCCCAGCCGGAAGATTGCGGGGCGCGAACTTCACTCTATTCGCTGAATTTTTCGACACGTGAAAGGGCGGCGCCGGCCACCCTCTGAATCGTTCTTTATCAGGCTCAAATCTCCCCAAGCCAACCCGCGTCAGGCGGGAGCTTCCTCACGAAAATGCGCCCCTCGTTGATCTCCTCCTTGGTCTGGTGGAACTTGAAGGCAATGGAGCCGTCGTCCAGCTTGCCTGCGATCTCGATCTTGCCCGCCGGGTGCGACATGCAGAACTTCAGGCATTTTCCCTGCCCATTCTGCATGGCTTTTGCGCGTTCCACAATGTCGTACCCTTCCGCAAACGGCACCTGGAACGTGTTTTTGACGCCGCTCACAGGGCGGCATTGGAACACATAATATGGCACCACGCCGCACGCGGTCAGCTTGCGCAGGAGAAGCCCCAGCGTCTCCGCCGAGTCGTTCACGCCGCGCAGGAGCACGGTCTGGTTCTTCACGACAACGCCGCATTCGAGCAGCGCGCGGATCGCTGCGCGCGCCTGCGGGGTGATCTCGTTGGGGTGGTTGAACTGCGTCACCACGTAGATCTGCTTGCGCTTCGTGTAGCGCGCGAACGCCTTGAGCAGCGCCGTATCCTCAATAATGCGCATCGGGTAGACAACCGGCATGCGCGTAGCGACGCGGATCAGATCCAGATGGTCGATCTCCGAAAGCGCGTCGAAATAGCGCTCGACCGTCCTTGTCGGCAGCATGAGCGCATCGCCGCCGGAAAGGATGGCGTTTGTGATCTCCCCATGCGCACGGATGTAGCCGATCACCTCGTCGAAATGGCTGGCGATTTCTTCATCGGAAAGGCCCACAAGGCGCTTGCGGAAGCAGTGCCGGCAGTACATAGCGCAGCGGTTTGTGGTCAGGATCAGCGCGCTTTCGCGGTATTTGTGCTGCACGCCCTCGCAGACCGTGTTGCTGGCTTCGCCGCTTGTGTCGAACGCGCCACTCATATCCGTTTCAAAAAACGTAGGGATGCACATCTTGCGAATGGGGTCGTTCGGGTCATCCCAGTCGATCAGGGAAAGGTAGTACCGTGTGGCGGACATCGGAAACGCTTCGCAAAGTTTTCGCATGCGTTCCGTCTCCGCTTCGTTCAGGCCGAGCTTAGGCGCGAGCGCTCCAATGTCGGTCACGTTGTTTTTCATCTCTTCATACCAAAGCATACATCGTTCCATCCTTCCTTCTCTCAATTATAAATTTGAATAATAAAACATAAAACGCATGCGCAAGCAGCGTCATCCTTACCTTTTTGAATAAAACGACCTACAAAGAAGAGATATGCAATCTGAACGATGCCATGATGCAACCAGCTCTTTTTCTTATTTTAGCATAGAGCTGGGTGCTTTTCCATGGTTTTTCCCGTCGAATCGTGGCGGGGATGTGAACGTTCTCCGAATATTCAAAAAATATATATAGAAAAAGCGGAGACCACCGCCTCCGCTTTTTGTTTTTGACTTTTAGTTCAGGCCATAGCGCTTCTTGAAGCGGTCTACGCGTCCGCCCGTGTCGACCAGCTTCTGGCGGCCGGTGTAGAACGGATGGCACTTGGAACAGATTTCGACCTTGAGCTCGCCCTTGACAGAACCGCTCTTGAAGGTCTCGCCACAGGCACAGCGCACGATGCACTCGCCGTAGGACGGATGGATATCCTTCTTCATTCGTTTCACCCCTCATATTATTTGCTTGGCGCAGGGCGATTAGCCGCCCTCCTGCTGCATTGACGGGTGAAGCCACCCGAACAGCTGATATTATATCGCACCCACAGCGTGGAATGCAAGCACTATTTTTGCGAAAGCGCGGGCTTTCCCCCGATTTTAGTTGATGCGCTTGCCAGCGGAATAGCCGTCCTTTTCGTAGATCTTGTTCCAGGCGGTCAAACGCTGGATGAACTCCTCGTTGGTGGCCGTTTTATCAAGCATGTTGATCATCTGTTCCGTGACCTCAGCCGGGTTCCCCGCAGCAAGCGTGCGGCGCATGGTGAACACTGCGTCAAGCTCTTCCTTGGTGAGCAGGAGCTCCTCGCGGCGCGTGCCGGATTTGTAGATGTCGATGGCCGGGAAGATGCGTTTTTCGCTCATCTTGCGATCCAGATGGATCTCCATGTTGCCCGTGCCTTTGAACTCCTCGTAAACGATGTCGTCCATGCGGCTGCCGGTTTCGATGAGCGCCGTCGCAATGATTGTGAGGCTCCCTCCGTTTTCGATGTTGCGCGCCGCGCCGAAGAAACGCTTCGGCTTATGCAGAGCGCCTGGATCCATACCGCCGGAGAGCGTCTTGCCCGTAGCCGGGATAGTGAGGTTATACGCGCGTGCAAGACGCGTGATGGAATCCATCAGCACCACGACGTCCTTGCCCTGCTCAACCAAGCGCATGGCGCGCTCCTGGGTCATCTCCGCAACGCGGGTATGGTGCTCAGGCAGCTCGTCAAACGTGGAATAGAGTACCTCGCCCTTGATGGAGCGCTGCATATCGGTCACCTCTTCTGGCCGCTCGTCGATGAGCAGCACGATCAGGTGCACATCCGGGTAGTTGTTGGCGATGCCGTGCGCGATGTTCTTCAGAAGCGTCGTTTTGCCGGATTTCGGCTGGCTGACGATCATGCCGCGCTGGCCCTTTCCGATGGGCGCGATGAGGTCGATCAGGCGGATGGCAAGGTTCTGGTCGTGCCCAAGGCCCGCCGATTCGAGCGTGATCCGCTCGTTCGGGTAGATCGGCACAAGCTCCTCAAACGGCCTGCGCGCCTGCGCTTTTTCCGGCTCCTCGCCGTTGACAGCCGTGATGTAGAGCAGCGCGAGAAAGCGTTCGCCTTCCTTGGAGGGGCGCGTCTTGCCGGTGACGAGGTCGCCCGTCTTCAGGTTGAAGCGGCGGATCTGCGCGATGGAAACATAAACGTCCCGGTTGCCGGGCAGGTAATTCTCGGAACGCAGGAAACCATAGCCATCCGGCAGCACTTCCAGAACGCCCTCACAGTCGCCGCACGCGCCGCCTTCCAACAGCTCCGGCACGGCGGGGTTGCTGGTGCCGTATTCCTTATTGTAATAGCCTTCGGGCTTCTGGGCGCGGTAGCCTTCCTCGCCCTCGTATTGCGGCGCGGGCGCATAGGGTTCGCGTGGCTGGTAGCTTTCCTGCGGCGCACGGTAGCCCTCACGGTAATCGCTGCTGCGGTTATAATCTTGGCGGTAGCCGCCCTGGTACCCTGTGTTCTGATAGCCCTGGTAGCCTTCCTGGCGGCGGTTGTACCCGCCCTGGTATCCCCCTGCTTCACGGTTCTGGTTGTACCCATATGGCCGCTGCGGCGAATAACTCTGGTTATATTGGCGGCGGTTGTACCCGCCCTGCTGGTAATCCTGCCTGGGGGCGCGGTATTGTGGCTGCTGCGGATAGCGTGTGCGCGGCTCATATGCGGCCGCCGGTTCCTCTGCTGGCGCGGAGGCCTGCTGCTGCGCAGGGGCCGCCGGTGTAGCCGCTTGCTGCGCGGGTGCAGCAGCGGGCTGCTGGGGCTGCGCAGCGGGTGGTGCTGAAGCTGCGGCGGTTTTGGAATCCGCCTCCGGCTTCGCGCTCGCGTCCGGCGCTTGCCCTTCCATCCGGCCACCGTTCATGATGATGTCGACCAGCTCACCCTTGCGGTATTTCGTGATCGACTTCACGCCCTGTAGCTTTGCGATCTCACGAAGGTCATTCAGACTTTTTTCCTGAAGTTGTTCTCTTGTCACGTTGCAGCTCCTTTCGCAAACAACACATTAAAAAATTCAGACGACTTATGTGTCATCCTGTTAACGTGGTAATGGATCCTATCAAGTGCAGCATTTTTAGACAATATAAGTATTATGCCCCTAAAAATGGAAATAAAACATCCTTCAAAAAATGTTGCAATCATTACAACTCTTTTCTTTTTTACTATAACTTTACAAAGCGCACTTGTCAAGACAATATCTTGGCATTTTACAGTGATTTCACACATATATATTGAAAAAACCGGTTCATTGGCCCCGGTTTTGATTACGAGGGAGGAAATGCTTATGGACTCAAGGATAACGGATGCGGGCACGACGCGGATTCGCGCCCATTCGATCCACATCGACAACCGGGAGTTGATCAGTGTCACAGGCGTAAAGGATGTGGACAGCTTCAACGAGCAGGAGGTAGAGCTTTTGACCGAGGCGGGCGAGCTGCGCATCGAAGGCAACGATCTGCGCATCACAAAGCTCAGCCTGGACGAAGGGCAAGTTATCGTCGAAGGCGAGATTGCGGCGCTTGAATATGCGGATGCGCCGGCGGAGCGCGGCTCCCTGTTCTCGCGCATGTTCCGCTAAGCATGAGCGGCACGGTCGGGGAGGTTCCCATCTTCCTTGGCGCGGTTTATGGGGGGCTCGTGATCGGCCTCACCTTCACCGCATTCCGAGGGCTGCATGCGCTTTTGGGCGGCGGCCGCGTCTCCGACGCGCTGCTTGACGCGCTGTATTACCTGCTCGCCGGCGTCATGGCGGCACTCACGCTGTACCGCGTCAACGGCGGGGCGCTCCGGCTGTATGCCCTTTTTGGCATCGCAGCGGGCATCTTTGCCGTACTGCGCTCCGTGGACCCTCTGCTGTGTGCCCTCGCGGAAAAGCTGCAAAACTTGCGCGGTAAAATTACCAAAAAACGCTTGTAATCCGCTTGGGAATCGATTATATATATTAATAGGGAAACTATCGTGCAAGGGAGCGGCTATGGCACAAAAGCGGAAATTCCGGATCACGCCAAAGTTCATCGCACTGCTGGCTGCGCTGTGCGTGGTTTTTGCATGCGCGATCTTCGTTTCCCAGGAGCAGAAGCTCAATGAAATCGCCGAGCAGGAGGCCGCGCTGCAAGCGGAATATGAGGCCTTGCAGAACGAGGAACAGCGGCTTCAATACATGATCGAATACGCCAAGAGCGAGGAATATCTTCTCCAGTATGCGCGCGAAAAGCTCGGCTTCGTCTTACCGGATGACATTAAATTCGACATCGAGAAATAGCCGCGTCCTCAGCGTGTGTGCAGGATGACGCGGGCCAACATTTCGGCGCGCCAACGGCGCGCCGTCGTTCTATTTATAACAGGAGGTTTTCCAGCATGGATCAAACCGGGATCGCCGTGATCGACATCGGCAGCAACTCCATCCGCTATCTGGGGCGCGCCCCGGAGAAGCGCCTCATGACAACGCGCCTTGCAGAAGGACTGGTTTCCACAGGCGTGCTTTCGGAGGCCGCGATGGCCCGCAGCATCGCCGTGATTACCGCCTTCGCACAGGATGCGCGCGCAGAAGGGCTCACGCCCCATGCCTATGCGACGAGCGCCGTGCGGGATGCCCGCAACCGCAAAGAATTTCTCGCCAGGGTGGAGGACGCCTGCGGCCTTCGCATCGACGTGCTCTCCGGCGAGCGTGAGGCAGAATACGCGCATCTCGGCGCGGCCGCAGAAGGCGGACTCGTGGACGTAGGCGGCGCTTCCAGCCAGCTCGTGGCCGGCGGCTTCACAGCGAGCTACCCCGTAGGCTGTGTACGGGCAAAGGAGTGGGGCGAGCAGAGCGGCGCCCAATCCATCGAAGCGCTGCAGGAGGCTTTGTTCTCCCGCTTTTCAGGCTTCTACCGCTTTCCCCGCCTGTATGTGCCGCGCTGGACAGGCGTTGGCGGCACGGTCACGACCATCGCCGCGCTCTCCCGCAACATGGCCGTTTACGACCGCACCGTGATGCAAGAGATCGTCCTTTCCCAGGCGGATGTGGAGGCACAGGCCTACGCACTTTACGCCGAGGGGGATGCCGCGCGCGCCCAGCATCCGCTGCTCAGGGAGCGGCACGACGTGATCGTGGAAGGCGCACTGATCCTCCTCTACATCATGCGCGGCATGGGAATTTACGAGCTGCATGTGTCCGATGCGGACGGCATGGAAGGATACCGGGCGTATCTTGAAAAGCATGGGATTTGAGGAATACTATGGACCGTGCAACAGAAGAGCGGTTCGTCCGCATCTTTGTAAGCAAACAGCGCCGCGAACGCTTGCTGCTGGAACTCGTTACGCCAAGCCGGAGACAAACTGGGATTCTCCGTTTCTGCCACAGCGCTGCGCCGGTCATCGACTTTCGAACGCTGGTTTACCGTGGAAAGAAGCTGAAGCGGGAGGATATGGAACGTCTCCTTCTTCCCTATGCGGAACGCGGAATGTGTTATGCCATTTCCACAAATGAAACGATCGACGGCCGCTCTCTGCCGATTTCAGAAGCGTTGGATTCCTTGCTGGGCTTTGGCATGCCAAGCATCCTCATCTGCGCACACGCTGCGCTGATCGAGTGCGAGCAGGAACAAGGCGCGGCGGAAAAGCTGATTCTGGTTGAACGCTGCCGCTGAGCTGTTCCGTTCTATTTTCGTGCATTCATCCAAAAGGCTCCCTCTTAGCGGGAGCTGCCGCCGCAGGCGGCTGAGGGAGTTGGCTTGCCCCAGATGAAACCGCGCTACCATAGGGCACTCCCTCCGTCAGCGCTTACGCGCTGCCACCCCCTTTCAAAAGGGGGCGTTTGGGAGTGGTGAACTCTGGCGGTTTTCGTATTCGGGCGGCGCCCGAGAGCGCACACCCAAAAGGCTCCTTTGGCAAAGGAGCTGTCATGGCATAAGCCATGACTGAGCATTGTTCCCGCCGCATCGGTTGACCCGTTCGGCAGCGCATTCCCATGGCGCCCCATCCCCTCGCCCCCCATCCACAGTTCGCAATGGTCGCGCTGCGTTGCCGCAGGGGCGGCTTCCTTGCGCTCCCTTGCTCACTGGGCTTCCGCCTCGCTGCATCGTCCAAGCAAGGAACTTCCGGCGTGGGGGACGCGCCGGAAGCCCCCGCCTGCGGGCGGGGTGCGCCTCGGCTCCGCCCCTTTGCGGGAAGGGGAAGCTACTGCGAAGGGGCTGCGCCCCTTCACCACCCTTGGATTGCTGTATCTCCTTCGCAGCCAGACTATGCAAAAAGGCGGCCGCTTGGCCGCCCAAATCGCGCTTATCAGTTCCGTCAATTCCCCTTCATCCGTTCGGCCGTCTCAACGAGCGTATCCAAAAAGGATTGCTCGCCCCAGGTATTGATCTTGAAAAACATTGCCTGGCTACCGCCGGAAGTGATGGCCGAAAGGAACAGGTTCTGCCCGTTGCCCACGAGCGTCACCGCCAGGCTGACACGGTTGCCGCCCATCGCGCTGAAACGCTCATAAACGCGCACGGCGCAGCGCACCGCGCCCATGCGGTAATCGCTGCCATCCTCATAGGAAGCGCTGGCGCTTGCTTCCATCACCCCATCGTCGAGCGCCTTCAAAACCGCGTCGAAATTGCCGGTGAGCGTCGTTTCGTATTTTGCCATGCCAGTGTCCCTCCCTTTTGCAAAGCCCTTTTCTTTTATGATACCATACCCGCGCGCATTCCGCTACGGCGGAAGGGGATTTGCAAAAATGGAGCCGGGATTTGACTGCGCGGCGCTTTTTATCTTTTGAGCATCTTCTCTAAATGGGCAACGTCCAGCAGGTTTACCGTTTCAAATTTCCCGTTATAAAACAGTGCCCAGTTGTTGAAAACACAAGGCAGTTCCTTCGCTTTTTGCAGCGTATCCACCTGGAGGAAAAAGGCGGGGACGCCCTGTGCCGCGCAATATGCCTTCAGCGTCGCAATGTTTTGATGGATGAAGGGGCATTGCATGTCGTAATAGACCGTCAGCTCCTTGCGCTTGATTTCACACGATTTCGCGTTTTGCGTAAACCTTGGGGTTGTCCCATCAAAGGAAAGAGCAAGCAGTTCATATCCGTTCTCCGTGGTATCGACAACCTTGAAGCCGAATTTTTTCGCAAACGATTGATCCGAAAGCCACGCCTTCTGCTTGTTCGCGCCGAGCATGCAAACGCCGGATTTCCCTTTTTCTTTCGCATCCGCCAGGCAATACTCCATCAGCGATTTTGCGTACCCTTTTCCCCTGTAATCGCCCAGAACCCACAAGCAATAGATATAATAATAGTTTTCGCCCTCAATGGGAACCCATGCGGTCTCGAGGGGCGCGTATTCAATGAATACGGTGCCCTTGACGTTCAGCTTCCGGAAGGTATGCCCTTCTTTCAGCCGCTCGGAAAGCCATTGCCGTTTCGCCTCCACCCCCGGGTGCGGTTTTTTGCTGCGTATGATGCAGCACAAATGCTCTTCGGAGATGTTCTCCAGCGTCAGATTTATAAAATCAGCTTCCATATTCATCCTCGTTCCAAACCTGGATTTTGTGCAGCGCTTCTCCCGGCATGCGCATTACGCCAGCGCGTGCAGCAGCGCCGCGAGCGCCAGCATGTCCGCGCTGCCGCCGGGGCTCAGGTTGCGCCGGATGCATTCCGCATCGAGCGCCGCGAGCGCCGCCAGGCGCTCGCCTTCCGGCAATGCAAGCGCCGCCTTTGCGCTTCCCTGCACAAAGCGCAGGCCCTCCGGCCCACCGCGGTGCAGCAGGTTCGTGTCCGCAAGCGTGGCCATGATGTGCGGGAGCGTCAGCGCAAGCGCGTCGTTTTGGCTCTTCCCGGCTTGCAGATACGCGGCATAGATTCCCTGCGCGGCCCGCGCCGCCGGGAACCCGGCTGCCGCCTCGCCCCGCGCGCCCTGCACCGCATGCCGGGCGTAGACGCGCTCCCCATTGGTCGCGGGCCGCGCCTTGGCCCGCGCAAGTTCCGCCGCGACGTCGCTTTGCGCGAGCGCCGCCGCATGGGATGCCGCGTCCCCGCCGGTGCGCAGCGCGAGCGCCTTGCCCGCCAGCAGCAGCCCCATGGAAAAGACCGCGCCCTTGTGGGTATTCACGCCGCCCGTCGCCGCGAACATCGCCCGCTCCGCCGCGAGGCCCTCCGCGCGCAGGGCAGCCATCAGCGCCCCCGGCGCGCTTCTATATTCCGCCAAAGCAAGCGCGGCCATGCACGCGAAATGCGGGCGGAGCACTTCCGCACTTTTGCGGAACAGCGCAAGGTCCATATCCCGGTGCGCACCGTTGTTGTTCCTGTCCACCAGGCCGGGCTTGGGCGTCGCCTCCACCTCCGCGACGAGCGCCTCGCAGGCAAGCGACGCGAGGCGCTCCGCCGCAAAGCCGGAAAGGAGACGGTCCGTGCAGGCCGCGATCTCCGCAAGGCCGTGCGCCCGGCTGCGGGCGCAAGCCGTCACCGGGCCGCCGCAGACGATGCAGCGCCGCTCCGCCCCGCGGGTGAGCTTCTCCCCATCCGTGCCGATCACGTCGATGTCGAACAGGCGCGCAGCCGCGTCCGCCTCCTCAATGGAAACCATGCGGCGCTTGGTTTCCTCCGCGCTGATGTCAAACACGAAAAACGCCTCGCAGCCCGTCTTTTCCAGCCAAAGCGTCCGATGCAACGCAGGCGGCATCGCGGCTTCGATGCGGCGCACGCCCTCGGAAAACGCAAACGCAATGAGCGGCGTGCACTTCACTTCCCCGGCGATGTTCATCGTAAAACAAACAACGGGCCGGGCGAATTGCTCCGTCAGCGCCCGTTGCTGCTCCGCCCGGCGCTCACGCGCCGAGAGCATTTCATCCAATGTGATCTTTGATATATTCATACGTTGCGTCTGGGACGAGCTTCCGGATGCCCGCGAGGTCGCCTTCCTGCATGAGGGCGCGTACCTTGCTTGCGGAGATTCCGTCCTTGCGTTCGATTTCGATCAGTTCAATACCGGCCTCCGGCAAAAGCTGCTTCATGCGCTCGTTGTAGGCGCGCGTCACAGGGCAGAACGGTTCCGTGCCGACGAAGCGCTGCGTGATATGGAGCGCCGGCGCGATGCGCTGCGTGAAGATCGCAATGTCGAGGTCGGTCTGCACGTTGGCGGTCGCCGCGCGGTCCTTGATGAAATACGTCGGGAACGTTGCGCGGGAAACAAGATAATCCCGGCTTTCGGTCACGATCACGTTCGTAAGATCCGCCGTGCCGCGCTTCACGAGTTCAAAGCGCACCTTGGCGGGGAACGCGGAAGCATCCTCGCTGACGACGAAAAGATACAGCAGATCGCATGCCCTTGCCGCAGTTTCCACGAGATAGCGGTGGCCGTTGGTAAACGGGTTGCAGTTCATCACGCACGCACCCACGGTCTTTGCGCCCTCCCGCCGCGGGATGGACGCAAGGAACTTCCCGATGCCGTCCCGCTGATCCTCCATCATGAGGACGTTTGCCGTGTGCGCGACCGGGTAAAACCCGAGCGAGCGGAACATGCGCTCATTCTCCGGCTTGGTGTAAAGGAACAGGCGGCCGATCCCCTCCCGCCAAGCGTAGCTCACAAGCTCGCTGACAACCGTGGCCGCGGCTCCCGTGCCCTCGGCGGAAGGATCCACCGCGATGTACTTAAGCACGCGCCCTTCAAGCGAGCCGGTGGCGACGAGCGTGCCGTCATCCTCCCGCAGGGCAACATAAAAATCGGCGGCTCCTTCCATCGTAAGGCCGCGCTGCGCCAAGAATGCCTGAATTTCCAAGAGGCGCGCCCCGGAAAGAGGCGCGCCTGTCTCGATGCTGTACATTAGTCTTCGTCAATCTCATGGATCACGTCGATGACGGTGTTGTCGCGGTACATCACGACGCCGACGATGCGATCCTTGTACTTGATGGGTTCCGGCTTGCCGACGATGCGCTCGCAGCGGTCGCGCAGCGCTTCGATGGTGGTCACGGGCAGGCCCGCTTCCTCAAGCAGTGCCTTGATCTCCGGGCGGCTCGGGTTCACCGCTACGCCCTGGTCGGTCACGACCACGTCCACAACGCTGCCGGGCGTGACGACGGTGTTCACCTTATCCACGATGGTCGGGATGCGGCCGCGGGTGAGCGGAGCAACCACGACGGAAAGGCTCGCGCCGGCGGCGGTGTCCGGATGGCCGCCGATCGCACCGCGGATCACGCCGTCCGAACCGGTCATGACGTTGACGTTGAAGTTCGTATCGATCTCGAGCGCGGAGAGGATGACAAAGTCAAGCTCGTTGACCGCCGCGCCGCGGTTGAGGTAGCTCGCGTAGAAGGACGCGTCGATCTGCTGATGGAAGCGGTTGTTCTTGAGCGAGTTCGCCGCGATGAGGTCGAAGGACTGGACGTCGAGGATCTTATCCACAAGGCCTTCCTCGTGCATTTCGACGATCTGGCCGGTGATGCCGCCAAGGGCGAAGCGCGCGTGGATGTTCTTTTCGATCATCTTTTCGCGCAGGTAGCGCGCGGTCGCAAGGCTTGCGCCGCCGGAGCCCATCTGCATGGAGAAGCCGTCGTAGAAATAGCCGCTCGCCTCGATGACTTCCGCGGCGGTCTTGGCGATGAGGAGTTCCTTCGGGTTCTTGGTAAAGCGCGTCGCGCCGCTCATGATGCCCTTGGGGTCGCCGATCGCGTCGACCTTGACCACGTAATCCACATGGGATTCCGGGATGCCGAAGGGCGCGTTCGGGAAGCGCACGAGGTGATCGGTGATGATCACACACTTGTCCGCATGGAGCGCATCGAGCTTCGCATAGCCCAGCGAGCCGCAGGAAGTAGCGTTCTCCTCATCGCGGTTGTAGCCGTTGGCATTGCCGTACGGGTCGCAGGAGGGCGCGCCCAGGAAAGCGACGTCGATGTGCAGCTCGCCGGACTCGATGGCCGCCGCGCGGCCGCCGTGGGAGCGGAACACGATCGGGAAATCCATGAGCCCGCGGGAGACTTCCTCGGCGAGCTTGCCGCGCAGGCCGCTCGTCTCGATGTGGGTGATGACGCCGTTCTTGATGTGCTCGATGAGCGGGGCGTGGATGTCCGTCAGGGAGCTTGCGGCAAGGGTCAGGTTCTTGATGCCCATCTTTGCGATCTGTTCCACGACCATGTTCACGACGAAGTCGCCGTTGCGGAAATGGTGATGGAAGGAGATCGTCATGCCGTCCTTGAGGCCGGTGAGGCGGATCGCCTCTTCCAGGGTGGGAACGACCTTGTTCTTCATGCCCATGCGCTCGTAGAAGGTTTCCTTCGGCTTCGCAGGGGTGCCGGCAAAACTGCCGTGCTGCGCGGTGATCTCGTTGATGTGGGGAATCTTCTGGATGTCGATGCTCTTCATGGCGTTAAACCTCCTCTACGGGCGTGACGCTTGCCGCCTCGGCAAGGTCAAGGAGATACCGTGCGCGGGTCACGATCGGCTTGTCGATCATCTTGCCGTTGAGGCTGATGACGCCGCTGCCGCGGCGCTCGGCCTCCTCCGCAGCCTCGATGACGGCGCGGGCCTTGGTGAGATCCTTCTCGCTCGGCATGAATACCTGGTGCAGCGGCGGGATCTGGCGCGGGTTGATGACGCTCTTGCCGTCGAACCCGAGCTGGCGGATGAGGCGGGCTTCCTTGATGAAGCCTTCCTCGTTGTTGACGTCGCTGTATACGGTATCGAGCGCGTCGATGCCGGCCGCGCGCGCTGCGTTGAGGATCATGCAGCGGGCGAAGAAGAGCTCAGTGCCGTCGCTGCGGACGGTCTTAAGGTCGGTCACATAGTCCTCCGCGCCGAGGGCGATGCCGATGAGGCGCTTGGAGGCAAAGGCGATCTCCATGGCGTTGAGCACGCCGCGGCCGCTCTCGATAGCAGCCATCATGCCAGTGGTGCCCACGGGGATGCCCGCTTCGCGCTCGATGCGCTCGATCTCGCGCTCGCAGTCGATCACGTCCTGCGCGCACTCGGTCTTAGGCAGGCGGATGACGTCGGGCTTCGCGCGGACGATCGCCTCAAGGTCCTGGATACCCAGGCCGGAGGAAAGGTCGTTGATGCGCACGACGAGTTCCTTGTTGCCGTATCTGAGGTTGGAAAGCGCGTTATACACGAGGAAGCGCGCCGCGTCCTTTTCGTTGATGGAAACGGAGTCCTCAAGGTCGAACATGATGGAGTCCGAGCCATAGATGTGCGCGTCGCGGATCATGCCGGGGTTGTTGCCCGGGACAAACAGCATGCTGCGTCTTAACCGTTTCATTGCTTGGTCCTCCAGGTATAGTCTTCGCACTGCGCCGCGCGGTACGCGGCGGCCTTCACGCGCGCGGCAACGGTGCAGTCAAGCGCACCCTTGTCCACCGCGTTCACAACGGCGTCTTCCACGCCGATCTCCGCAAGCGTTTCGCGGATGACCTTTTCAATCTGCTTGCCGAACTGCTGCATCACAGCGCTCGTCAGCGTTAACTCGATTCCCTTTTGCTCTGCGGGCTCGATGCGGACGATGATGTCGCTGGACTCCATCGTGCCTGCAACGCCTTTGGTCACGATCTGCATTCCCTGGATCCTCCGATTCTTTATAGTATGGGGATTTCTTACTCCCATCTCAATTCTTTAATTTACTCTTTTCCCCCGCGGTTTTCAAGTCTTTTGCCGAGATATACCCTCATGCAGAAAAACATGTATACACGTATGCTATATTGGCGCATAAAAAAGAATCGCCGGCCGAGCGGCGATCCCCTTAAATTCACGGAACATGAATTCAGTCCTATCACGGAAAATTCTCCGGTGCTTCTACGCCAAGGAAGGCAGGCGTATCGCCCAGCTTGTTGAACGTCAGGAGCTCCCCGTTTTCCAAAGAGGGCAGATAAACCGCGCTCTGCGTATACACGCCGTCGCGGGGCACGCCTTCCGCCGGTGTAAGCGTATAAAGTTCGCCCGATTTCTGCGCGCAGGTTCCGGCTTCAAGCACCGGCGCGCCCTGCCGGTACACCGCGTAGTTTCCATATGAATCGATTACGAGATAGGTCTTCTCCGCGGTGCTTCCTTCCGTGCAGTATGTACCCTTAATCGGTTCAGCCGGCTGTTCGCGCGTGAGAAGTGCGAGGAACAGCAGGTTTAAAATAGCGGACACCCAGAGCAGGGCAATTAAAACATGCCGCTTTGTTTTTTCGTCTTTAGCCATCCGCATCAGGTATCCTCCTTCAGCTCACAGAAAATTGTTCTCCCTTTCCATCTTCCGGTACATCATATAGATTGTTGGGTTCACATTTGGCTTTGCGTCCTCGTCATTCCCTGCCATTCGGGGAACCGGCTCAACAAATGCAAATAAACTCGGTTTGTTATTGTTTTTTACAGCCAAATCTTTTCTTGAATGCTTCGGCCGCTTCCGCTGCTCCAATGCTTTTATATATTGAGTATATCCTTTCCTTTTTTTACCGTCAATCTTTTGCGTATAATATATTTTATGTTGTGCATGTGTGCCAATATTTCTTCTTCCTCCCGCTTCTCTCTTGATTTTTCCCCTGCGCCTGCGTATACTGAATTTAATATATCGGTATATCGGCCTTTCGGCCGGAACGCCAGCTTTGGGGGTGCGCGCATGCGGGGAAAACACGAAGGCTACGAAAGCGTCCAGGCCGCCATTTTAGGCACGGCTGCGCAGCTTTTTACGCGTGCGGGCGTCCATGGCACGAGCCTCAACGACATCGCCCAGGCGGCCGGGCTTTCCAAGGGCACGCTTTATTATTACTATCCCACCAAGGAAGCGCTCGTAAACGACATCGCGGAAACGCACGGCGCGCGCGTCACCGACCTCATCCTCACCTGGGTGGAGACGCTCACGCGCGATTGCCCGATGGAGGAAGCGCTGCTTTCGCTCATGGGCACGCTGCTTGACGACGACGCCCTGCGCAGGCTCCACGTGGTGCTCTTCACCGAAAGCTGCCTCGACAACCCCGCCCTTGCCGCTTTGATGGAGGAAAAGCTCCGGAAGTGGACGGTCATGCTGGAAGTGGGGACGCTCAAGGTGCAATCCAACAGCGCGCGGCGGCTGCGGGACCGCTCCTCCCTGTTCTTCACACTGCTGATGGGCGCGATGCTGCGCGCGGAAACCTCCCCCGCGGAGCGCAGCGCCTGCGTCGCGCTGCTGCTCTCCGAATAAGCACGGCTTTCGCCGGGAAAGGATTTTTCAAGTTTGCTATGATGGGTTTCGGATTCGGCGGATTCTCGGTTCTATTCACGATCGTGTTCGTCTTCATTTTCGGCATGATCGTTTTTATGGCGATAAAGGGCATTTCCCAATGGAGTAAAAACAACGCTTCGCCCCGGCTGACGGTGGACGCAGTCGTTGTGACCAAGCGCATCAGCACTTCCACGAGCATGCACAATGCCGGCAACGCCGCCATGCATCACCACACCTCGACCACGTATTACGTCACCTTCCAGGTGGAAAGCGGGGACCGTATGGAGTTTACCGTCTCCGGCCGGGAATACGGCATGCTGGCCGAGGGCGACTGCGGCAGGCTCACGTTCCAGGGTACGCGATACCTTGGCTTTCTGCGCAACGCATGAGCCGGGCAAGCGCCCTGCCCGAAGCGGAACGGGCTGAACTTGCGGCCATCCTGCGCGCGCACGCGGAGCGCTATCCCAGGATGCAGCCTTCCGACGCAGTAAAGCTGCTCTACCAAAACGAATTCGGCGGCGGCCACCTGATGGCGGATCCCGCCGCGAGTTTGGCGCGCCTTGCAAACGGAATACGCCGCGGCACAGCGCGGCATACCGCTTCGTATTGCATTCCGTGTTGGGTGTTTAAGACTGTGCGCTTTGCAGCATATGAAGAAGGTGCTTTTCCAGCGCCTTTTCTTCGTTTTGGCAGAACCAGAAGTGGCTCGATTCGTGCAGTTGAAGCACCTGCGCGCCCGGCAGGCTGCGCCGCACGAGCGCGAACGAACGCGAGAAGGAGACAAGTTCATCCCCGGTGGAATTCGCAACTGCAAGCGGCGGCGCGAGGCGCGGCAGGTTTTTCCGCGTCCGCCCCATCAGGCGCAGCAGGCCGAGCGAGTTCGGGATCAGCGTGGGCGCGTTCCAAAGCGTAACGCCCGACACGCCGCGCAGTTCCCGCGCCGCAACGATGCGCGGATCCTCGCCGGGTCGTTCCCGGCAAGCCGACGCGGCGCGGATGCGGATCCCCACCCACGTCATGCGCAAATACAGCGGGAAGGCCAGCGCAAAAATCCCCGCGATCCTATCCGGCCGCTTTGCCGCCGCGTTGACCGCGAGCAGGCCGCCCATGGAATGGCTCACGACCAGGAGCGTTTTCTGTTGTGCTTGCAGCGCGGCAAGCTCCGCGTCCACATGCGCCTGCCATTCCCGCCTGCCCGCCCGCAGGAATTCCCGCAGGGTCCCGCCATGCCCCGGCAGCGTGAGCAGCCGGACTTCCGCCCCACGAGCTGCCACCGCTTCCGCAAACGGCGCAAACAGGGCGCTGTTTCCCATAAAGCCGTGTATGAACACGACACATACGTCCTTCATTTCAGGTGCCTTTCCATGGCGCATGCCGTTACAGATATAGCTTTAAGACGATCTCCCCGCCGTTCTCCTCCCCATTTTCCCGGAAGCCGAACTTGTGATACAGCGCGAGCGCACCCGCATTGCTTTCCTTGGTGGAGAGGGTGATCTCGTCCGCGCCATGCGCTTTGAAGTACCGGATGATCTCGCGCAGCGCAGCGCTCCCATAGCCCTTGCCCTGCTGGGAAGCGTCGATCATGAAGCGCCACAGCCAGTATTTGTCATGCGGATCGTCGTTGGCTTCGTCGAACGCGAACATCGCAAAGCCCACCAACTGCCCATCAGCATAAACCGCGAACGGCCGCGCCACGTCCGGGTTTTCCACCGCCGTGTTCAGGGACGCTTCGTTGCTGGCGATGTATTCCGCCTGTTCCGGCGCCACCTTGAGCGCGATGCAGCCCGCCCGGTTCCCATCGTCAATTTTTCTCAGTTCCACGTTCATTTTGGGGTAACCCCTCTTTTCAATTTGCTTATTTGTCTGCAGCTCCCCTTCACCGGATGAAGTTGGTCACGGCCCCGCGTTCGCGTTCCGGCGCGAGTACGCCCTGCGCGCGGCCCGCCTCGATGCATTTGAGCAGCCAGGCCATGTTCCGCGCCAGGTTGCGCATGGTCTGCAAGCCCTCCAGATCCTGCGCCACGTCTTCCGCGTGCTCCCCAAACGCGACATTCCAATACGTGGAGGATACGACCGGCATCTGCGCAATGGTGAAATACTTGTTCAGCACATCCATGGAAGCCACATTGCCCGCCCGCCGCGCGACGGCCACCGCCGCGCCCGGCTTGTGCATAAAGAGATCCCGGCATCCGTACATCGCCCGGTCGAGAAAGGATTGGATGCTCCCCGTGGGGTGCGAAAAATACACCGGAGTGCCAAACACGAAGCCGTCCGCCCCCTTCGATTTGGCGAGGAATTCGTTCACGCGGTCGCCTTTGAACACGCAGGCATGCAGCTTCCTGCACGCGCCGCAGTCCACGCAATCCTGCACCGGGCCGTTTCCAATCCAGAAAAGTTCCGCAGAAACGCCCTCGGCTTCGAGCGTCTTTGCGACCTCGCTGAGCGCGGCGTGGGTGCTGCCCGCCTCGTGCGGGCTCCCGTTGAGCAGCAATACCTTCATTTTCGCATTCCTCCTTGCTATGGCTTAATTAAACTTCCAGCCCCTGCACGAAGCGGTAGAGCGGCTTCATCGCATCAAAGCCGTCCAGCACCTCGTCGAGCAGCGCGGGTTCAAACGTCTTTTTCAGATCCTTGGTGTAATAGCACCAGCTGATGCCCTTGCGGTTGAGATAGGGCTTGAGCGCCTCCGGCGCGTCCGGGAAATGGTCCCGCTTATACGGCTCGCCACGCACCTCGAACTTGGCGAGGCGTGGATCCGCAAGGATCGAAAGGAAGCGCTCCGGATCGGCCAGGAGGCGTGCGCGGAAGGGTTTCATCAGCTCCGAATTTGCGCCGTACATGCCCATGCCGTAGCCATAGCCGTCCGGGTCGATCTCAAAATACACGCAGAGGCTTTCGCTCGTGCGCGTGTCCGGGTGGCGGAAGCCGATCCAGCCATGGTCGCGGTACGGGCGCTTGTCCTTGGAAAAACGCGTGTCCCGGTTCATGCGGGAAACGACGGTCGTAAGCCGCGTGTTGAAGTTCGGGTCAAGCTCGAGCGCGGCGGGGATAAGGTCCGTTGCGAGCGCGCGCATTGGTTCCTGCACCACGCGCTTGCAGCGCGCCCGGTTTGCGTCAAAGAAGGGCTTTTCGTTGTAAAAGCCCAGCTCCATCAGAAAACGATACGTGTCGGGTTCAAACCCTTTGAAGTTCTGTCCCATCTTTTCATCCATTGTTCTGTTTAAAACGTCAATTTCATCAAAAAGGATTCGCGCCCTTCCGGCTGGATCACGCCGCGCAGGATCACCGCGTCCTTCGTCTCCGCACGCTCCATTGCGAATTCCGCGCCCTCCGTCAGCTCCGTTTTAAACCAGACGTCCAGCCGCTTCAGCGCGCCGATGCTGCCGCGCTCCTCCGCCGTAAGCGCATCGTAAGCGAATTCGCCGTACCGCTCGTTGTTCACATGGCCGAGCCCATCGATCCAGCTCGGGCGCACGGTGCGGCGCTCCACCTCCGCAAAATCGGCGCGCTCCGAAAAGCGTTTTTCCGCATGCAGCAGCTCCTCGCCGCCCGGCAGGTCGAACCGCGAAAGGATGCTCCGGTCCATGCAGAGCCGGTGTGTCCTTACATCCAGCAGTGAGGAAAACGTCGCGCCTGCGGCGACAAGCGTATTCTCCTCGTCGTAAAACGCGATCTCCCTGCGGTAAGTGGGCGGCGCATAGCGCGTGTGCCAGGTGCGCAGGGTCAGCCTGTCCTTGATGCGGATGGGCCGCATGAGCGCAACGCTCATCGAAAGCAGAACCCAGGCCACGCCGTATTGTGCCGAGATGCGGGGCGTGTCGATCTCGATCGCTTCCAAATGCCGGCCGATGGTCTCCACCGCGATGCGCTGATACGCCGCTGGGTACAGCGCGCCCACCGCGCTGCACATGCTCACGTCCACATATACCGGGTAGGCATAGTCCTGTTCTCTCCAACCGGGGTTCATCGTTCCCTCCTTCGTTCTATTTGGTTCTTTGCCTATCATACCACGATTTACGGGCAAATGAAAAGCGCCATCCGAAGGGAGAGGCGGATGGCGCTTTTATGGGTAAGGCTTACGCCTTATTTGGCAGCCTTTGCGGCGCGGATGGCCTCAATGAGCATCGGGGTCACCTTGAACAAATCGCCGCAGATACCGTAATCGGCAACCTCAAAGATGGGCGCGGTCTCGTTTTTGTTCACCGCAATGATGCACTCGGAATCCTGCATGCCGGCCTTATGCTGGATCGCGCCGGAGATGCCGAGGGCGACGTATACCTTCGGGTGTACGGTCTTGCCCGTCTGGCCGACCTGATGGTCAGCGCTCAGCCAGCCCGCGTCGATCGCCGCGCGGGAACCGCCGACGACGCCGCCGAGCTCCGCGGCAAGCTCTTCCGCGAGCTTGATGCCCTGCTCCACGTCCCGGCTGATGCCGCGGCCGACGGAGACGACAAAGTCCGCGCCAACGAGATCCACGAGCTTCTTCGCGGCCTTGACCACTTCCACGACCTCGGTCTTGATATCGGCCTCGGTCAAGGAGAATTGCGGCTTCACGATCTTGCATGCGTCCGCCTTGGCCTGGTCGAACGCGGCCTTCTTCATGACGCCCGGGCGCACCGTCGCCATGCTGGGGCGGAAGCGCGGGCAGATGATGGAAGCCATCAGGTGGCCGCCGAACGCCGGGCGGGTCATCTTCATGTCGCGGGAAACGTCATGATCCTGGCCCAGCACCTTTGCCTTCGAGGTGCCCGCAATGCGCTCCTCGGGCAGGGTGGAGCTTTCACGCAGGAAGTTCTTATAGCTTTCCATGTCCACGTCGAGGTGCGTGCAGTCCGCGCAGAGGCCGGTGTGCAGGCGCGCCGCGCAGCGGGGACCAAGGTCGCGGCCGATGTTGGTCGCGCCGATCAGGAACGCTTCGGGCTTGAGCTCCATGATCACGTCGCAGATGACCTTGGTGTAAGCGTCGGTGGTGTAATCCTTCAGCAGCGGGCTCTCGCAGACGATCACCTCGTCCGCGCCGTAGCCGCCGAGCTCCTTGGCGAGGCCTTCCACGTTGTCGCCGAGGAGCAGGCCGCACAGCTTTACGCCGAGCTCGTCCGCGAGCTTGCGGCCTTCGGAGATCAGTTCAAAATCGGTGGGCATCAGTTTGCCCTGGCGCTGCTCGCAGAACACCCAAACATCCTTGAAAGCAGCAAGATCGGTATTGTTGAACGTAGCCATTCTCAGTTAACCCCTTTCTCAGATGATGTGCTTTGCCGCGAGCATGCCCGCAAGCGTTTCACAGTCCGCCTTCTCCGCGCCCGGGAGCATCATGCCCGCGCCCTTTTGCGGCGGGGTGAAGGAGGTGAGGATGTTCGTGGGAGAACCCTTGAGGCCGATGGTCGTGGGGTCGATCAACGGATCGTCCTTGAGCGCCTCATAGTCGAATACCGCCATGGGCTTGTCGTAGCACTCAAAGATGCCGCTCACGCTCATGTAGCGGGGCTCGTTGAGCTCCTTGATGCAGGTCACAAGGCAGGGGGTCTTGACCTTGATGGTCATGTAGCCGTCCTCCAGCATGCGCTTGACGGTAATGCAGTCACCCTCCTTGTGGATGTCTGCGGCGTAGGTCACCTGGGGCAGGCCGAGCTTTTCCGCGATCTGCGGGCCGACCTGCGCGGTGTCGCCGTCGATGGCCTGGCGGCCGCACATAATGATGTCATCCTGCTCCACGCCGATGCGGTTGATCGCCGCGGCGAGGATCTGGGAGGTGGCGTAGGTGTCGGAGCCGCCGAATTCGCGGCCGGAAACGAGCACCGCTTCGTCCGCGCCGCGGGCAAGCAGCTCACGCAGCATGCCTTCCGCCGGCGGGGGGCCCATCGTCACGACGACGACCTTGCAGCCCGTCTCTTCCTTGAGCGTGAGGGCCGCTTCCACAGCATTGAGGTCGTCCGGGTTGGTGATGGTCTGCATGGACGCGCGGTCCAGCGTACCGTCAGGGTTCACGGCGACCTTTCCGGAGGTATCGGGAACCTGCTTCACACAAACGATGATCTTCATTTTAACCATACCTCCTTCTTACTTCACGCCGAGGTTGCTCGCGATGACCATGCGCTGGACTTCGCTCGTTCCCTCGTAGATCTCGGTAATCTTCGCGTCGCGCATCATGCGTTCCACGGGATATTCACGGGTGTAGCCATAGCCGCCGAAGAGCTGCACAGCGCGGCGTGTCACGTCGCTCGCCGCCTCGGCCGCAAAGAGCTTCGCCATCGCCGCATCCATGGAATAAGCGGGAGCCTTCTTGCCGGCGAGCGCGGCTTCGGTGAACGCCTGCTTCTTCATCGCAGCGGAATACACAAGGAACTGCGCGGCCTGCATGCGGGTGTGCATATCCGCAAGCTGGAACTGCGTGTTCTGCATCTGGGAAAGGCGCTTGCCAAACTGCTTGCGCTCCTGGACGTACTTGATCGTCTCCTCCACAGCGCCCTCGCCGATGCCGAGCGCCTGCGAGGCGATGCCGATGCGGCCGCCGTCGAGCGTCTTCATCGCAATGCCAAAGCCCTTGCCCTCTTTGCCGAGCAGGTTTTCCTTGGGGACGATGCAGTTTTCCATAATGAGCTCGCAGGTAGCGCTGCCGCGGATGCCCATCTTCTTCTCCTTCTTGCCGACGGAGAAGCCCGGGAAGTCCTTCTCGACGATGAACGCCGAAATGCCCTTGTTGCCGGCCTTTTTATCGGTCATGGCAAAGATGATGTAAACGCTCGCATAGCCTGCGTTGGTGATGAAGATCTTCGTGCCGTTGAGCACGTAGTGGTCGTCCACAAGCTCTGCGGTGGTCTGCTGGCCGGAAGCGTCCGTACCCGCGTTGGGCTCGGTGAGGCCGAACGCGCCAATCCATTCGCCGGAAAGGAGCTTAGGCAGGTACTTCATCTTCTGCTCCTCGGTGCCGTTCTCATAGATCGGCGCGCAGCAGAGGGAGGTGTGTGCGGAAACGATGACGCCCGTGGTGCCGCATGCCTTGGAAAGTTCTTCCACGGCCATGACGTACGCAAGCACGTCGCCGCCCGCCCCGCCGTACTTTTTCGGGAACGGAATGCCCAGGAAGCCGTAACGCGCAAGTTTCTTGACGGTTTCCACCGGGAAGCGTTCCTCCTCGTCGACTTCCTCGGCGAGGGGCTTGACCTCGTTCTCCGCGAATGCGCGATACATGTCGCGCAGCAGCAGATGCTGTTTGGAAAGCGTGAAATCCATAGTTCCTCCTATTAATGTAAGGGGTTTCCCCTTTGCTTACTGCTTGTTGTAAACATAAAAGCCGCGGCCGGCCTTGCGGCCGAGCAGCCCGCCGCGCACATATTTGCGCAGCAGCGGATGCGCGCGGTATTTGCTGTCGTGCGTCTCTTCAAAAAGCGTATCCATGATGGCGAGAACCACGTCAAGGCCGATGAGGTCGCCCAGCTCGAGCGGGCCCATCGGGTGGTTGCAGCCAAGGCGCATAGCCGCATCGATCCCCTCCGCGGAGGCGATGCCTTCCGCGTAAAGGCCAACGGCCTCGTTGATCATGGGGATGAGGATACGGTTTACCACGAAGCCCGGGCATTCCTGCACCTCCACCGGCTCTTTGCCAATGGCCCGCGCAAGGCACTCTGCCGTGGCGAACGTCTCCGCCGATGTACCGACGCCCCGGATGATCTCCACGAGCTTCATCACTGTCGCCGGGTTGAAGAAATGCATGCCGATGACGCGGTCCGGCCGCTTCGTCGCGGATGCGATGTCCGTAATGGAGATGGACGAGGTGTTGCTTGCGAAGATCGTCTCCGCCGGGCAGATGCCGTCCAGCTCCTGGAATACGCTTTTCTTCACGTCCGCCCGCTCAACGATCGCCTCAATGACGAGCGCCGCTTCCCTGGCGGGTGCGAGCTCCGTCGTAAACGCGATGCGGGAAAGGATTGCGTCCGCGTCCTCCCGTGCGAGTTTGCCGCGCGCGACGCGCTTATCGAGCCCACCCGCAAGGCGCGCCTGTGCGCGCGCAAGGATCTCGTCGTTCACGTCGCGCACTGCGACGCGGTAGCCCGCCTGCGCGAACGCCTGGGCAATGTCGAGGCCCATCGTGCCTGCGCCGGTCACAAAGATCTGTTCCATGGTTACTCCCCTTTAAAGTTCTCGCGCGGCTTCTTTTCCAAAAAGGCGCGCATAGCCATCTTTTGATCCTCCGTGTTGAAACAGAAGGAGAACAATTCTTCTTCCGTCGCAAGATCCACATCAATGAAGCGGTCCACGCGCGTGCTGATCGCGCGTTTGCAGGCCTGCACCGCAATGGGCGCGTTGCCCGCAATCTGCGCGGCCATTTCCATGGCCCGATCCATCAGCTCCGCGTCCGGGTACACCGCGTTCACGAGGCGGATGCGCAGCGCTTCCGAAGCCGGGATCGGCTTGCCGGTGAGGATGAGCTGCATCGCATAGGATGCGCCGATCACACGCGGCAGCCGCTGCGTGCCGCCGAAGCCCGGCGTGATGCCGAGCGTCACCTCCGGCTGGCCCAGCTTCGCGCCCTCCGCGGCAAGGCGGATGTCGCAGCAGAGCGCAAGCTCCAGCCCGCCTCCGAGCGCATAGCCGTTGATCGCTGCGATGACGGGGACGCGCAGGTCGTCGAGCGCCTTAAACGCCCGGTGCGCAACGGCCGCGAAGCGCTTCGCGCCCCTTGCGTCCAAGCCGGCCATCTCGCCGATGTCCGCGCCCGCGATGAACGCCTTTTGCCCCATGCCCGTGATGATGAGCACGCGGATGGAATCGTCCGCTTCGATCTCGCGCAGCGCCTGCTCCAGCTCAATCAGCGTTTCGGTGTTGAGCGCGTTGAGCGCGCGCGGCCGGTTCACGGTGAGCACAACGGCAGCGCCGTGCCGCTCCACGAGAATATTCTTTCTCATATTCTCCATCTGGTTCAAACCTCCTTGCGGTTATAAACAGCTCAATTTGGCTGGCCTCCCGGCCTTCCTAAGCTATGATATAGCATTTTGCGCTGAAAGTCTCCCGTTATTTTAATAACGCGCAAGGAGGTTTATTTTTTCACATAGCACGCTGGGCAGGCTTACTTGCCCATGCCGCGCTTGACCATTTCCTCCACCGCGAAGGAGGCGACGTCGTCCGCATACTTCTGCGGGCCGAAGCCCGCATCGTAGCCGAGCTCCTTGGCAAGCTCGTGCGTGATGCGCGCGCCGCCGCAGATGACGATGAAGCGGTCGCGCACGCCCTCGGCCTCCAGCAGCTCGATGAGCTCGGTGAGGTTCTGGATGTGCACGTCCTTCTGGGTGACGGTCTGGGAAACGAGGAGCACGTCCGCGTTGAGCTCCACCGCCTTCTTGACGAATTCCTCGTTGGGAACCTGCGCGCCCAGGTTGTAGGCTTCGATCATCTCATAGCGCTCGAGGCCGTAATGGCCCGCGAAGCCCTTGCGGTTCATGATCGCGTCGATGCCCACGGTATGCGCGTCGGTGCCGGTGGAAGCGCCGACCATCACCACCTTGCGGCCGATGTGCTCGCGGATGTACTCGTTGCACTCCTCCATCTCCATCGTGGTCGTTTCCACGGCCTGCACATGGATGTCGGTGTAATCCACCGTGTGGGAGCAGGAGCCATACACCACGTAGAAGGTGTACTCCGCGTCGAGGCTCTGGTTGAACGCGACGGAAGGCTCCATAAGGCCCATCTTCTTGGCGAGGATGCGCGCGGCCTCGGTGCCCTTATCGTCGTTTTTCACCGGCAGCGTGAAGCTCATCTGCACCTTGCCGTCGTTCATCGTGTCGCCGTAGGGCTTGAGCTTGGTCAGGTCCAGCGTCTTATCAAAATCTGCTTTATGGGTGTTATACAATCCGCTGCTCATTTACTTGTCCCCCTTCATCAGCTCAATAAACGGGTTGAAGTAGCAGTCGTCCTTCTGCACGACGCCCGCAAGGCCCTTGCCGCCGTCGCGGGAGCGCTTGATGTCCGCGAACGTGCCGCGCTCAAGCGTGCCGAAAAGGCCGATGTCTTCCATCTCGCCCAAGAGATTCGTCGCCTTGGTGAGCACCTCGTTGGCGCGCGTCTGCATGATGCCGCCATCCTTGAACACGAGCTCGTTGCCGAGATCCTGCATGGTGCGGAAGATGTACTGCGCATTTTCGATAGAAAGCGCGCGGTCGCTCATGAACGGGGTGTGGATCGCCTCGGTGAGCATGCCCAGGAGGTGCAGCTTCTGGCCGGTGAGGATCGTCACCATGTTGAAGAGCGCGTCCTGCACATGGCCGCGGAAGATGTTGCCGGTCATGAACTTCGTAGGCGGCATGTACTTGAGCGGCGCGTTGGGGAAGATCTCGCGCGCCATCTGCGCCTGGGCGAGTTCATAGAGGAAGCCGTTCTCCACGTCCGGGGAGATCTCGAACGCGTGGCCAAGACCCATCTGCTCCTCGGGCATGCCCGCGCAGACTGCGAACTGTTCGTTGAGGAACTGGGAAGCAAGCACTGTATGCGCCTCTTCCACGGCGTCTGCTGTGGTGAGGTAGTTGTCCTCGCCGGTGTTGATGATGACGCCTGCGAAGGAATTGATCACGCGGGAGAAGTATTGGTCGATGATCGTGCGCTGGGGGTTGATGTCGCGGAAAAGGATGCCGTAGAGCGCGTCGTTGAGCATCACGTCCAGGCGCTCCAAAGCGCCCATCGCCGCGATTTCCGGCATGCACAGGCCGGAGCAGTAGTTGCACAGGCGGATGTAGCGCTTTTCTTCCTTGCCGACCTCGTCGAGCGCCGCGCGCATCAGGCGGAAGTTCTCCTGGGTGGCGTAGGTGCCGCCGAAGCCTTCCGTCGTCGCGCCATAGGGCACGTAGTCGAGGAGGGATTGTCCCGTCGTGCGGATGACGGCGATGATGTCCGCGCCCTGCTTGGCCGCGGCCTTCGCCTGCACGATGTCCTCATAGATGTTGCCCGTCGCTACGATGACGTAAAGATACGGGCCTTCCTTGTCGCCGAATTCGCGGAGGAATTCGTTGCGCTCAGCTACGTTCGCACGGATGCGCGCGACGGTGGCTTCCGCTACGGGCATGATCGCCGCGCGGATCTCCGCGGCGCTGTGCGCGGGGAGCTTGGTCAGGTCGAGTTCGCCCTTGTCGATCGCCTCGGCGATGGCCTGCGGGTCCTTGCCGGTTTCCGCCATAGCGTTGCCGATATAATAGGCCGCGCCGCCGGCGAGCACGCCGCGGTCAAACAGATGATCCACCACCACGTTGGGCAGCGGGACGTCCATCTCGTTCACATTGTCGATGCCGAGCAGGCGGCAAACCGCGCGCTCGACGGTGACGGTCGTATGCACGTCGATAAAGCTCTGCGTGTCGGCCGCGATATGCGCCGCACTTGCCCGCGCTTTGTCGACAAGCTCCCGGTTCAGGTTCAGTTTGCTCTGCATGTTAATCACCTTTCTTCGGAAATTGTGGCTGCCGGCAAAGGCCGGCAAAGGCACAAAAACGCGCGTGAAAAATCGCTTTTTCGCGCTGCCGTTCCCCTGATGAAAGCGGCGCAGCGGGGATGCTGCCCGCACCCCCGCGCCGTGCCGCCGGAACTTTTACTTCTGCTTCTGCCTGTCGGCATAGCGATCCTTGCGCAGCAGCTTCGTCGGCTCGAGGTACTTCTGCTCGATGCCATGGGCGATGCCGGCAACGCCGGTGATCTCGGCCGCCTTGCGCTTGCCTTCGCAGACCTCGCAGTGGCACTCGTTCGCATAGTGCTCAGGCTCGGTGTAAGTGGTGATAACGCCCTCGAAGTTGCGCAGGATCACCTTGCGCGGCGTCTGGCTGATGACGTACTGCGGCATGACCGGGGTCTTGCCGCCGCCGCCCGGCGCGTCGACCACGAAGGTCGGGATGCAGAAGCCGCTGGTGTGGCCGCGCAGTGCCTCCATGATTTCGATGCCCTTGGAGACCGGCGTGCGGAAGTGGGAAAGGCCGAGGGACGGGTCGCAAGCATAGATGTAATACGGGCGGACGCGGATGCGCACAAGCTCGTTGACGAGCTTCTTCATCACGTATACGCAGTCGTTGACGCCGGCAAGGAGCACGCTCTGGTTGCCGAGCGGCACGCCCGCGTCAGCCAGCATCGCGGTCGCGCGCGCGGCTTCCTCGGTGATCTCGTTGGGATGGTTGAAATGGGTGTTCAGCCACACGGGATGGTGCTTCTTCAGGATCGCGCACAGCTCCGGCGTGATGCGCTGCGGCATGACGACCGGCGTGCGGGAACCGAGGCGGACGATCTCCACATGGGGGATCTTGCGCAGCTCAGTCATGATGTAATCGAGCATCTCGTCGCTCTGCATCAAGCAGTCGCCGCCGGAAAGCAGCACGTCGCGCACCTCGGGATGGTTGCGCACATAGTCGATGCAGGTGTCGATCTGGTTCTTGGGGACGGCGCAGTCATGCTGGCCGGCAAAACGCCTGCGGGTGCAGTGGCGGCAGTACATGGAGCACTGGTCGGTGATGAGCAGCAGCACGCGGTCCGGATAACGGTGCGTAAGGCCTGGGCAGGGGGAGTCGATGTCCTCATGCAGCGGGTCAGCGTCTTCATAGGGCGCAAAATGCAGCTCGGCATCCGTCGGGATCGCCTGCTTACGGATCGGGTCATGGGGATCGTCGAGGTCGATCAGGGAAAGATAGTACGGCGTGATGGCCATGCGCAGCTTACCAAGCGTCGCTTTCACGCCCTCTTCCTCCTCGGGAGTCAGGGGCATATGCTTTTTGAGGTCTTCCAGCGTTTCGATGCGGTTTTCGACTTGCCAATGCCAGTCGTTCCACTGGGCATCGGGCACGTCCTTAAACATGCCGTTGGCTCTGCTCTGTCTCATAATTTTAGGATCTCCTTTTTATCAGCAAAATTTGGAATTGCGCTTCTGATGTGCCGAAACCTGCGGGAGCGATCCCGCAGGCTTCGGCGCCCGTTCGGGCTTTACAAGGGGAAACTTAGCAATACTTCTCGTCGAACAGCTTGCGCAGTTTCGGGTTCTCGCGCAGCACGTTCAGGGTGATCTCGGCATGGTTCTTGGTGTAGCCGTTGCCGACGATCATGGTGACGTCCTTGCCAACACCTTCGGCGCCCAGAGCAGCCTTGGTGAAGCTCGTCGCCATGGAGAAGAAGTAGACGATACCATCGTCACGCACGGGCAGGATGGCGCTCATCTCGCAGTTCTCAATGTTCACGCAGCAGATGGAAATGTCGTATTCCTTGCCGTCGTTGGCCGCAAGCGCAGCGTCGAGGACGGCCACGGGCTCAGTCGCGGAAGCGACGATGACCTTGTTGTAAACGCCGAGCTCCATCAGCGCGTCAACCTGCTTCGGGTTGCGCACGACGCCAACCACGTTGCCCTTCGGGCCGACCTTCTTCATGGCCTCATAGCCGCAGAGCACGCCGGATTTGCCGTTCGCGCCGAGGATGAGGACGCTGTCGCCTTCCTTGGGGAGCTTCCTGGCCTGGGCGGGTGCGCCGGCCACGTCGAGGGCCGCGAGGGCGAGCGGTTCGCTCATGTCGTCGGGCAGCTTCGCATAGATAGCGCTCTCAAACAGGATCGCCTTGCCTTCGATGTCAACGCGGTCGATTTCCTTGTGGATGGCCTTGATCTTGTCGATGCGCAGCGGGGTCATGGACAGGGACACGAGGGAAGCGATCTTGTCGCCGACCTTCAGGTCGCGGTCCTTGAGGTCTTCGCCGATGTGGGCGACGCGGCCGATGAACATGCCGCCGGAACCGGTCACGGGGTTCTGCTGCTTGCCGCGCTCCGCCACGATGCCAAGGATCATTTCGCCGATCTTCTTCTCGTCGCCGCCGCAGGCCTCTTCGATCTGGGTGAAGGACGCGGAGTCGATGTTAAGGGAGATGACGTCGCAGACGATCTCGTTGGAATAGACCTTGGACATATCGTTGTCGATCTTGTAAGCCGCCTGGGTCAGCACGCCCTTGGGTTCGATGACGCGATGGATGCCGTACTTGTTGCCTTTCAGTTCCATTGTTCTGGTTCCTCCTGTTTTGTTTTAATTTTTAAAAATGGTAGTTGCGTTACGCGAATCGCTTCGCGGGGTTCCTGTTCAGCGGGCCTTCAGGCTCAGGATCTCGCGGGCTTCCGCCGGGGATGCGATCTCGCGGCCCAGCTCGCGGGAGAGGCGGACGACCTTTTCCACCAGCTCGCCGTTGCTGCGCGCAAGCACGCCGCGGGAGACGTAAAGGTTATCCTCAAAGCCGACGCGCACGTTGCCGCCCATCACGATCGTGGGCGCGGCGAGCGTGAAGGCGCTGCGGCCGATGCCGGTGGCCGTCCAGGTGGAGCCGGCGGGGATGGCATCCACGAGCCAGCAGAGGTTCTTCACCGTGGCCGGGGTGCAGCCGGGCACGCCCAGCACGAAGTTGAACTGCATCGGGTCGCCGGGAACCTGGCCCTTCTTCGCCATCTTGAGGACGGTGTCGAGGTGGCCCATCTCAAAGCACTCGTATTCCGGCTTGATGCCGTTTTCGATCATGCGCTTGCCGAACGCGCGCATGGTGGGCATGGTGTTTTCAAACACGTCGTCGCCAAAGTTGCAGGTGCCGCAGTCGAGCGTCGCCATCTCGGGGAACAGCTCGGTGGGCTGGAGGCGCTCCTCCGCAGTCATGCCGACCGCGCCGCCCGTGGAGGGGATGAGGATCACATCCGGGATAACGGCCTTGATCGCATCCATGCAGACGCGGAAACGCTCGCGGCTCTGCGTCGGGGTGCCGTCGTCCTCGCGGACGTGTACATGGACGACCGCCGCGCCCGCATCATAAGCGGACTTGGCCTCGCGGACGATCTCCTCAACGGTGTAGGGGACGCTTGGGTTCTGCTCCTTGGTGACTTCCGCGCCGCAGATGGCCGCCGTGATGATAAGCTTATCCATATTGCCGCTCCTTTCTTAAAAACCGCTTCTTATTTCTCGTGGGGGATGCGCTGGCTGTTCTTGGGGGTCACGCAGGTGCCGTGCGCACGGCAGACGACGATGGGCTCCGCAAGGAAGTCGGCTGCAGAGGGGCTGATGTCCGGGCGGGCGACGACGACCTTGCGCGCTTCGAACTTCATCGCGCGGGACGTGTTGCCGATGCGCTCGATCTCGCCGTAAACCTCGATGTAATCGCCGGCATAGACGGGCGCGAGGAACTCGATGTTGTCATACGCGCAGAACAGGCCTTCGTCGCCGTCGCACTTGATGAGAAGCTCGGTCGCCACATCGCCGAACAGATGCACCATATGCGCGCCGTCGACCAGGTTTCCGCCGTAATGCGCATCCTTTGCGCTCATCCTAAGCCGGATCGTAGAAGTAATCGCCATAGTAGTAGCCTCCTGTGTATTAATGTATTTTCAAGGTCAAAACCAAGGGTTACAATCGTTTTGCTTTATCTTTTCAGCCTTCTGAGGTAGCTGTACGGGATCGGCACGGAGGGGAGATGCGCATGGTGCGCGGCCGGCAGCGTACAGCCTTGGCAATAGCGCACCATCGAGTTGGGAAAAACAAAAGCGCTACCGACATGGCAAAAGCACGTCGATAGCGCTTCATCCTTCTCAGATGACAGTCATGCCGCACTCAGCGGCATGCCCAAGCAAAGCGCGCGGGCCGCTACCTCGCTTTCGGCAGGGGGCACATTCACTTGCGGCATCGGGCTCCCGGCCCTTGCCATCCGCACGCTACCTTACTCCCTGCGCCTCTATCACTTCGGTATTCAATTCACATATATATTATAAAAAGCGCACCGCCGAAAGTCAATGAGATTTTGGCGTTTCCGGCAAACTTTTGCGGATTCTTCACATTTCGGCCGCGGCTTAATAAAGCGTCTCGATGTCGCAGAGGATCTCATCCGTCAGCGAGAGCAGGCGGCAGATATTGAGCGCGTCCCGCGGGCAGCCCTGCTCGCGCGTGACGCGGTAAAGGCCGTAGTTCATGTGCGCGGCGATCACGTCCGCGCCCTGCTCAGGTGAAGCAAGGGCGATCTCCCCCTTGACCCGGTCGGTATCCATATCCCGGAGGCCTACCACCTCGTAATGCAGGGAAGCCTCCTGCGCCACACCGTCATAATGCGTGGTGAGCACGCTCACGGCCCCCTGCCGGTTCAGATAGCGCGTCACAGCGCGCACGATCATCGCGCCCTCCTCCGGGTTGGTGCCGCGGGCGAATTCGTCGAGCAGGATCATGTGCAGCCCCTCTGGCTTCTCCCCGCCGCTCCCAAGGCCGCAGTCTGCAAGCACCTCGTTGAAGCGCACGATCTCCGCGCCGAAGCTCGAAAGCCCCCGGTCCACATTCTCCAGGTCCTCGGAGACGACATGTACCCCGTCGAACAGCGGCAGGCGCGCCCGCTTCGCAAACGGCAGGATGCCCGCCGAAAGCGCGAACGCGTTGAGCGCGATGGTCTTAAGCGCCACGCTTTTGCCGCCCATATTCGCCCCGGTGATGACCGTCGCCCCTTTCCCGGCCGCGATGGACACGGGCGTGAACACACGCTTGCGCTCCGCGAGCGCGTCCGCGATGCGCGGGTTCACCATGTCCTCCATCTCCAGCGCGCCGTCCGTCAGCTCCGGCATCACGCCGCCATAGCGCCGCGCAAGGCGCGCGCGGGCCAGCGTGAAATCAAACGCGCCAATCGCGTCCATGCAGGCGAGGATGCCCGGCAAAAACGGCTTAAGCCCTTCGGAAAGCGCCGCGCGCACGGCGCGCTCCTCCTCGTCCTCCGCCGCGGCAAGGCGCGCGCGCGTCGCCATGAGCGGGGCGCGCTCCGCCTCGGTCTTTGCCCGGCGCAGTTCCTCCTCCACCAGGCGTTTTTCCCTGCGCGCGGCGCGCAGCGCCTGCGAATAGGCGTCCGGGATGAAGAAGGTTGCCGCATGCTGGCCGTCGAGGTCGAGCAGCGCAAGCGCCTCGGACTGGGCGCGGATCTCGACGCCGGTCAGCCGCGCTTCTTCATTGATCCGCGCGAATACGGGGGCGATCAGCTCGCTCTGGAGCAGGAAGCGCTTGAGTTCAAACAGCTCCACCTCGTTAAGAGGCCCTTCCGCACAGCGCTCCACGGAGCGCCGGATGTCCTTGAGCTGCATCATCAGCCGCTCGATGCGGCCATATTCCGCCGCGCAGGGCTCGAGCGTATCCATTACGGCGCAGACATTGCGCAGATCCGCAAGCAGCACCTCCGCCTCATCGGAAGCGTAAAAGCGCAGCCTGCGCACGCGCGCGTCGCCATAGGGCGAATCGCACCGCAGCGCGTCCACCACGTAACGGAAGCCGATGTTTTCCTGTTGCGCAAAGTTCAGGCTCATTGTAACTCCTCATTTCCACAGCAATGACTGTAATCCACATTCCGCTCCGCTTCCTCCCGCGCTGCGATGCGCGCCCGGTCGTCCGCGCGCCGGGCCTCCTCTTCCGGGCTCATGTCCTCAAGCACGTTGAGCACCGGCACGTCCACCCGCGCCTGCATGCGCTCCTTGAGCGCGTCCTTGTCAAGATCAAACCCATAGGCGGAAAACGGGTTTACGGTGATGGCTGCGACGCGCGTTGCGCGCGCGACGGCGAGCGAAATGCCGCGCAGGGCCAGCTTGTCGAACGTATCCCGGCAGATGAGCAGCTTGCTGCCATCCTCGGCCGAAAGGCTGAGCCCACCGAAGCGCTTCCCAGTCATCAGCACGGGCTTTAAGAGCGCGTCCGTCACCGCGCCCGCCACGTAGACCGCGCGCACGCCCGCGTAGGCGGGGCTTCTCAGCGCATCCGCCAGCGAAAGCGCCTGCGGCAGCGGGCGCAGCTCCCCATCCTCCATGCGAAAAAGCGCCTTGCCCGGGCAAGCTGCGCGCTCCGCCTCGGTAAAATCGTTTTGCTCCGGGAGCGTCAAAAGCATCGCCGCAAAGGCGGTATCCTCGATGACGGCGTCGATGTCCCGGCTGTAGGAAGCGCCCGTGCAGAGCACCGTCGCCTCGCTGACCGCCGGGGCGCAGAGCGTCTTGCGGCTGAGCGCGCCGTCCACAATCGCCACGTCCGCGCCAAGGGAAAAGAACATTCCAGAAAGCTTTGCAAGCTGCGCCGTGATGGAAGGCCCCGCGAGCTGGACGCTGCCGTCGCTACGGGCGCGCACGAGCACGACCTCCCCAAGCGGCGTCGGGAAGCCCGTCGTTTCGACAATTTCCCGGGAAATGTCGCAATATTTGAGCATTTCGAGCGCGGTGGCGATGAGCGTCCCCTCCCGCACATAGATGCCGGGCTTGTGCGTCTGCGTCACCACATCCACGCTTTCGCCGTCCCGGCCGATGCTCGTGAGGCCGAGCGTCTTGCCCGTCATCTGCATCTCCGCAAGGATGCGGTTGAGCACGGTAGTCTTGCCCGCGTTCTTGCACATGCCGATGATGGAAAGCGATTTGTAGGGTTCGATGAACGGTAATAAAAGCATAGCGCCTCCCGCGGCGCACGGCAAAAAGGCCGCGCGGCCGTATGTGTCTGTATCATATCACACCGCGGGCGGCTTGTGTACCCCCTGCGCGGCCGGGACCGCCGCCCATGCAGGAAAACAGGGCCGGCGCGCGCCGGCCCTGCGGCCGGTTAACCGGCCGAGCGTTTCCAATAAATTATTCGTCCATCGGGACGGGCTTACCGTCGATGAACACGGCTATCACCTCGCCGGAGACCTCCATCACGTCGCCACGGCAGAGCACGAGATCCGCGTCCTTGCCAACCTCGATGGAGCCGACGCGGTCCGCGACGCCGATATGCTCGGCCGCGTTGATCGTGATCGCGCGCAGCGCGTCGTAGCGGTCCATGCCGTCCGCCACGGCAAGCCCGGCGCACAGGGGCAGGTATTTCTGCGGGATGACCGGCGCGTCCGTGATGATGCTCACATGCCCGCCCGCCTTGGCGAGCACGCCCGGCGTGGCGAACGTCTTGTTGCGCAGCTCAAACTTGGATGCGTGGCCGAACGACGGGCCGACAGCCATCGGGTAGCCCTCCGCAGCGAGCTGCTCCGCGACGAGGTGGCCCTCCGTGCAGTGCTCAAGCGTCAGCCTGAGGCCGAATTCCTTGGCAATGCGGATGGCCGTGAACAGGTCGTTCGCCTGGTGCGCATGCGCCTTGAGCGGCATTTTCCCTTCGATGACCGGCAGCATCGCCTCGAGCTTCATGTCAAACGCAACGTCCTTGCCGGCGTCCTTCCTGCGTTTATAATCCTGTGTGCGCAGGAGCATTTCGCGCAGCTTTGCCGCCGTGGACATGCGCGTGGAGATCCCCTTTTCGCGGTAGCAGCGCTTGGGGTTTTCACCGAAGGCGCATTTCATCGCCACGTTGTCGCGCACGACCATGTCGTCCACCCGGTTGCCCACGGTCTTGATCGCAAGGAACGTGCCGCCCAGCACGTTGGCGGAGCCCGGGCCGGTGCATATCGTCGTAACGCCCGCGCGGGCGGCCTCACGCAGGGCCTGATCCGTCGGCTCCACACCGTCGATCGCCCGCAGATGGGGCACAAGCGCATCGTTCATCTCGTTGTAATCCGCGCCCTCGTAACCGATGCCATACCCGTGCAGGCCGATGTGGCAGTGCGCTTCCACAAAGCCGGGATACAGGTTGAGGCCGGCCGCGTCGAACACTTCCTCACCCTTCGCGTCAAGGTTCTGGCCGATCCCGGCGATCTTCCCCGCCTGAACCAGCACGTCTGCCGCAAAAGGCTCCCGATCCACCGCGGTGTATACCGTCGCATTTTTGAAAAGCATGAATCCCCCTCCTTAACCGATGTTCTGTATTTATTTTTATAATATTGTAGCATGGCGCGGAAGGGGGATGCAAGCGTGCTTCGCGGCGGTTCAGGCCTGCGGCGGCTCCTCCCGCAGCAGCGCGAGCGCCGCCTCGTATTGCGGCATCCCCCGCAGCGGGGCGAAGGTATCCTCCCGCTCCAGCGCGGCGGCGAACCCCTGCCGCATGGCGGCAAACGAGCGGACCATGCCGCCCGCTTCCTTCCCAAGCAGCGAGAACAGCGGAGAACCGCCCCATTCCGGCGGCGCAGCAAGGAAGTGCGCAAGGCGCAGCAGGTGTTCCGCCGCACGCGGGTAATTGCCCGCGCGGATGTAGGTTTCCACGTAGAGCGCGTCCTGCATCGAGTAGGGGAAGCCCACCGCCTCCGCGCATGCTTCGAGCGCCCGGATGACCGTGAGCGCCTCCTCCGGCTCTGCAAAGGGCGTGCCCGCGAGGCGCATCAGGCAGGTCTGCGCCGTGTTGAACGCGCGCAGCAGCTCCGTTTGCAGGATACGCTTCGCCCGCTCTGTCTCCCCGCGCTTTTCCGCGATGAGCGCCCGGAGCATCGCCGCATCCGGCGCGGGGCTGGGCAGGCCGTCCAGCAGGGCTTCCGCCCGTTCCAGCTCGCCGTCCCCGGCGCAAAGCCCCGCAAGCATGTGCGCCGCCTGTGCGGCATAGCGCAGGTCGTCTCCTTCCGCCGCGGCCGATAGGAGCGCCTTCGCCCGGGCGCGGTCGGCGGCGTCCTCCGCCCCGCCCGCCCACATCGGCAGACCCATCAGCAGCGCCGCGAGCTGATATTGCAGCGCCGGGCAGTCCGGGTATTCCCGCAAAAGCGCCTCAATGCGCGTCCGCGCCGCACCCGCGTCCCCGGAAAGCGCCAGCTCCGCCACTTCGTTTACATAAGCGGCGCACTCCTTCTCCGAGGGCTGCGCCGTGAAATCTAAAAGCGCGTTTACGTCCGTCCGCAGCGCACGTGCGAGCGGGGAAAGCAGCGCAACATCCGGGCAGCTCGCGCCCGTCTCCCATTTGCTGACCGCCGCTGCGGACACGCCTACGGCGCTCGCAAGCGCCTCCTGCGTCATGCCCCTTCGCCTGCGCAGGGCCGCAATGGTTTCGCCGATCTTCCATTCCATTCGTTCCGTCCTCCCTTTTTGCTTTGGCGGCCGCCTGCTTTTATGATACCCGCGCGGTGCAGAACACGCAACGGAGGCGCGTTCAACCTTTCGTACGAATTTGTTGAACGGCGTTCAAGCCTGCATGCTTTGTCCTGAAAGACAAAATGCACTTTCCGCGCTCCTGCGGTTGCATTTTAAAAGCGAGAGGTATAGAATAACATGCAGTGGCTACTTTACTGAAAAAATGGAAGGATACCTATCTCGCGCCCGCCTCCTTTTACGGAAAGATCGGGCGCATTGCTTTGCCCATTGCCGGGCAGCAGATCCTCAACCAGGGCGCCGGCTTTGTGGATACCATCATGGTAAGCCGCGTGGGCGGCGTGGGCGCGGTCGCCGTCGCCACGCAGCTGGACATGCTGCTTGGCCCGGTTTCCTTCGGCATCAACTCCGGCGTCAATATCTATTCCTCCCAGTTCTTCGGCGCAAAGGATTGGAACTCGCTCAAAAAGTGTTTTGGCTTCCAGCTCCTGCTCAATTTGCTCAGCGCGCTGCTGTTTTTCGCCGTGGCGCAGTTTGCCGGGCATAGCGTGCTGCGCTTTTATGCGAGCGGCGACGCTTCGCTGATCGGCCTTGGGTGGCAGTATCTACGCATCGCCTGCTTCGGTTATTTCTTTAATGCGCTCATCAGCGCGTTTTCCTTCATGTACCGCAGCATCCAGCAGACCCAGATTCCCATGATGATCGGGATCGGGGTGAACATCCTCAACGCCTGCTTGAACTACCTGCTGATTTTCGGGAAATTCGGCCTGCCTCAGATGGGCATAGCCGGCGCGGCGCTTGCCACCGTCATCGCCAACGCCTGCGGCGCCCTTGCGCATATCGTCTATGCCGTCGCCACACAGCAGCCCTTCCTCGGCTCTTTCCGGGAGATGACGGCCTGGAGCGGCACCTTTATCAAGCCCATTGTGAAACGGATGCTGCCGCTTATCGCCAACGAAGCCATTTTCGGCCTTGGCAACACCATGTATGTGAAAGCGTACGGCCTTCTCAGCCCCGATGCGCTGTCGATTTATAAAATCGGCAACACGGTAGGCAGCTTCTTCTATGTCGCGGTACAAGGAATCAACAGCGCAGTGGGGCTCATCGTCGGCGAACAGCTGGGGCGGGGCGACCTTGCGGAAGCAAAGCGCTGCGTAAAGTACCTGTTCCCCGTATCCGCCGTGCTTGCGGCCTGCGTGGCGCTTTTGATTTCCCTGCTGGCGGAGCCGCTCGTGGGCCTATTCGGCCTCGCCGACGCTTCCATCGCATCCGGCGCGGTGCTCATGGTGCGACTGTTCTCCGTGCGCATCGCCGCAAGGCTCTTCAACGTCATCTTCATGTCCACGATCCGGGCCGGGGGCGATTCCGTTTTCCTGATGTTCCTCGACTGCGGCATCGTCTGGCTTGTGGGCGTTCCGCTTGCATTCCTTTCTGTTTATGCGTTCCATGTGACCTCAATCGCCGCCATGTTCGCCATCATCCAGTGCGAGCAGCTGGTGCGCATGCTCATCGGCTACCGCCGCTACAAACAGGGGAAATGGTGCCGGAACTTGACGGCGGAAACGCAAGGGTAACCTGGAAATGTTTCGGGCCGCAGCGTGATCTTCGCTGCGGCCCATCGTTTTCCCGTTCTGTTTAAATTGCTTACGCCTTCGGCCCCGCGTTCACAATGTTAGCGGGCATGTTGGAATACTTCTGGAAGTTCTTCACAAAGCGGGCGGCGAGATCCTTCGCAGTGGCTTCGTATTCCGCCTGATCCTTCCAGAGCGCGCGCTGGTTCAGGAATTCATCCGGCACGTTCGGGCAGGTCTTTGGCACCATCACGTTGAAGATGGGGTCAAGTTCGAACTCCGCCTTCTCAAGCTCACCGTTGAGCGCCGCCGTGACCATCGCGCGGGTATACTTGAGCTTCATGCGGGAGCCGACGCCATATTTGCCGCCCGCCCAGCCGGTATTCACAAGGTACACCTTCGCGCCATGCTCCTCGATCTTCTTGCCGAGCATCTCCGCGTAGACGGAGGGGTGCAGCGGCAGGAACGGCGCGCCGAAGCAGGTGGAGAAAGTCGTCTGCGGCTCCACGATGCCGCGCTCCGTCCCGGCCAGCTTGGAGGTGTAGCCGGATACAAAGTGGAACATGGCCTGGTTCTTGTCGAGCCTGGAGATCGGCGGCAGCACGCCGAACGCATCCGCCGTAAGGAAGATGACCGTCTTCGGGTGGCCTGCAACGCCGGGGATCACACAGTTGGGGATGTACTCCACGGGGTAGCCCACGCGGGTGTTCTCGGTGAGGGTCGCGTCCGTGAAGTCGAACTCGCGGGTTTCATCCTCCATGATGACGTTTTCAACAAGAGAGCCGAACTTGATCGCATCCCAGATCTGCGGCTCGTTCTCTTTGGAAAGGTTGATGCACTTGGCATAGCAGCCGCCCTCGATGTTGAAGCAACCCTTATCGCTCCAGCCGTGCTCGTCGTCGCCGATGAGCATGCGGTTCGGGTCGGCGGAAAGGGTGGTCTTGCCCGTGCCGGAAAGGCCATAGAACAGCGCGACGTCGCCCGCTTCGCCTACGTTTGCGGAGCAATGCATGGAAAGCACGCCCTGCTTGGGAAGCAGGTAATTCATCACGGAGAAGATGGACTTCTTGATCTCGCCCGCGTACTGGCTGCCCGCGATGAGCACGGTGCGCTTGTCGAAATTGACGAGGATCGCCGCCTCGGAGTTCACGCCATCCACAGCGGGGATGCACTTGAAGCCGGGCGCTGCGATCACGGTGAAGCCGGGGATGAAGCTCTCAAGCTGCTCCGCCGTGGGGCGCACGAGCAGCTGATGAATGAAGAGGTTCTGGCTCGCGAGCTCGTTCACCACACGCACGGGCAGGTGATAGGTCTCGTCTGCGCCGGCAAAGCCGTCGAACACGAAGATGTCGCGGCCCTGCAGATAGGCCATCATGCGATTATAGATGCCCTCGTATTTTTCCGCGCTGATGGGCACGTTCACCTTGCCCCAGTCGATGTCGTCATGGACGGCGGGGGTGTCTACCACAAAGCGGTCGTTCGGGGAACGCCCGGTGTATTTGCCGGTCGTTACGACGAACGCACCGGTGTTCGCAAGCTTGCCTTCGCCGCGCGCGAGCGCGTGTTCCACAAGCTGCGCCGGGGTCAGGTTGCGGTAAACCGCTTTCGGCGCGATGATCCCAAGGGATTCGATGTAGGCCTTCATCTCAGTACTCCTTTGCATTTTCGCTTTTTGATCTTTTTATTTTTGAAAGGCGCAGCCCTGCGCCAACCAGGCTTTGTGCGGCGCGCTCAGGAATTGTCCCTGCGCCATGCGCCTTCGAACACGATGTGGCTGAGCTCGGCGCGGGGCCGGGGAGCCGGCGCTTCATCCGGCACGCCGAGCGGCGTGATTGCAACGACCTTCACCTCCCGCGGGATGCCGAGGAGGTTGCGCACCGGGTTTTCCGGGAAGTAGCCGACCCAGCAGGTGCCAAGCCCCTCCGCTGCAGCGGCGAGGACGAGATGCTCCATGCTGATCCCGCAATCCACCAGGTAGTATTCCTTGCCCGCGTTGAAGCCGCTGTCAGACGGCTCGGCGCAGAGCACGAGCGCATAGGGCGCTTTTTCGTAGCATGCTGCGGAAGGGTTGTCGATCAGCTCGCCGAGGGTTTTGCGCGTCGCGGGATCGGATACGACGATGTAGCGGTGGCACTGGCGGTTGCACCAGGAAGGGGCGAGCCGCGCCGCTTCCAGAATGCGGTCCAGCGTTTCGCGCGGGACGGGATCTTCCTTGTATTTGCGGATGCTACGCCGTGCAGCGATCGTTTCGTAAAACTCCATGCGTTCCCCTTTCCTCGTGCCGCAAATGCAGGATTTCCTGCGTTTTGTCTTTTTGTGCAGCAAATCATTTATTTTAGTATAGCATCACAGCCCCGTTTTTACAACCACCGCAGCGCGCAAAAGCTCGCTTCCCGCGCAGAAGTTCCGCGCTTTGGCCCGTATGCGCAATTCGCCATTGCCCTTCGCCCGCAGCGCATGGTAAAATGAAGCGGAACAGTATTCCACGAAGGAGTTTTATCTTTAAATTAAGTTATGAAGCATGCCCTCGTCCGCCTTTTTGCGCCCGTCTGCCTCACAGCCGCCCTTTGCGCCGGCTGCACGCTGAGCCCGCAAAGCACGCCTACGCCCGCGCCGGTCGACGTCACACCCGTGCCGGCGGCTGCAACCCCCGTGCCCACGCCGAGTCCCACGCCGGAACCTACGCCCTCCCCTACGCCCGTGCCTACGCCAAGCCCCACGCCGGAGCCGACGGCCTACCAGAGCGCGGAATACCCGCTCACGCCCAAAAGCCTGCGCACGCGGGAGGGCGGCCGTTACCCGGAGGAGGAACGCCTTAACGATGATCCGGAAAAGTTCCGCGCCGTGGTCGATCTCACGAATCAGGCCGTATGCGTCTACGAAAAGGACGAGGCGGGCGAATACACCGTGCTCGTGCGGGAGATGATCTGTTCCTCCGGCATTGAGGAGACGAACCGAAGCCCGCGCGGCACCTTTCAAATGGGCGAGGATTACAAGCGTTTCGCCTTTTTTGTGAATTTCAACTGCTATGCGCAGTATTGGTCCCAGATCCGCGGGCGGATCTATTTCCATTCCGTCCCTTATTCCGAACGGGACGACCGGTATTTGATTGAGGAGGAATTCTGGCTTCTTGGCCAGCCTGCCTCCCACGGCTGTATCCGCCTCCTGCCGGACGACGCGCAGTGGATCTACCTTTATCTCTGCCCCGGCTCCACCGTGACCATCACGGATGAACTCCCGGCGGACCCTGAACTTGTGGCGCGCCTCTTGCCCAAGGAAACGCCTGCGCCGGACTGCTATGGAATCGCTGAAGATTAAAAACAAACCGCAAAGGAGCTGCATTATGCGCCGCTATCCGTTCCCCAAGATTGATCTGCATCTGCACCTGGACGGCTCCATGCTGCCGGAAACCGCCTGGGAGCTTGCGCGTGAGCGCGGCGTCCCCATGCCGGCAGGCACGCTGGAAGAGTTCCGCACATTCCTCGTCGTCACAGCCGATTGCCGCAGCGTAAACGAATACCTCATGCGCTTCGAAATACCGCTCTCCATCCTGCAGGATAAGGCTTCCCTCGCCCGGGTGACGCGGGAGCTGATCGAGCTGCTCGCCGCCCAGGAGCTTGCGTATGCGGAAATCCGCTTCGCGCCGCAACTGCACACACGCAAGGGGCTCACGCAGCGCGACGCGGTCGAGGCAGTGCTCGAAGGGATGCGTTCGGGGGTTGCGAAATGCCCTTCGATCGGGATCGGAATCCTGCTGTGCGCGATGTGCGTGGGGACGGCGGAGGCCAACGCGGCGGAAAACCTGCTGACGGTGGAGCTCGCGCGGGAATTCCTCGGCCAGGGCGTAGTTGGCGTAGACCTTGCGGGCGCGGAGGGGATCGTCCCGCTCGAGGACTTCGCGCCCATTTTCGCGCGGGCGCGCGAGCTCAGCGTGCCCTTTACCTGCCATGCCGGGGACAGTCAGGGTCCGGACACAGTCCAGGCCGCGCTCGACTTCGGCGCGAAACGGATCGGCCATGGCCACCACATCGCGTTGGACCGCTCGCTTTGCGCGCGCGCCATCCGGGACGGGGTGACGCTTGAAATCTGCCCCACGAGCAACATCCAGTGCGAAACGCAGCCTTCCTATGAGGCGCATCCGCTCAAGCGGCTGATCGACATGGGCGTTCCCTGCACGATCAACACGGATAATATGATTCTTTCGGGCATCGACCTCAACAAGGAATATGACCACTGCGTCAACGAGATGGGCCTTAGCTATGCGGATCTGATCCGCTGCAACATCAACAGCGTCCGCGCTGCCTTTCTGGATGACGTCCGGAAAGCCGCGCTGATTGAGGAGCTGCTCGCCTGCCTGGAATCGTTTCCCGGCAAAAAATGATTGGTTTCCTCCAAAAAGGGCTTGACGGATTCCGCCGCGCATGGTATTATAATCCTTGCCGCAATGCGGCTTACGTCGCGGGGTAGAGCAGTTGGTAGCTCGTCGGGCTCATAACCCGGAGGTCGTTGGTTCAAGTCCTTCCCCCGCAACCAAATGATGCGCACGTCGTAAGATGTGCGCATCCCATATGGCGGCGTAGCTCAGTTGGCTAGAGCATTCGGTTCATACCCGGAGTGTCATGTGTTCGAGTCACATCGCCGCTACCATCGGAAAAGTCCCTAAGTTAGGGGCTTTTTCTGTTTTTGTTCATCTCAACTCAACCCCGTTTCGGCAACATTTTGGCAACTATTCATCATGGAGTTCATCATGAGATGATAAACGGGGGTTGAGAAGCCACCCATGAGCCAGTGGAGAGCAAAAAGAGAGCAGGGGTTCATCATTCGGAAAATCCCGAAATGATGAACTCCTGCTCCGAAAATCCGGGGTGGACACACCATCAACTGCTGGGTGTGTGGAGGGAGAAATCCCAGAATATATTCGTTATAGTGAAAATAAAAGGGAGTTACGCAAGCTACCACTGCCGAAACCAGGTAGACACGTCCGAAACGGGCCTTGCTTCTCCTCCCTAAACTAATATAGTCTAAAGAACGATATATCGCAATATCGATATTCAATCATGAGCTTCATGACTGCTTTACTATTTTCCTCACGCTCCCAGATGCTTATTCAGCGCATCCACCGCAGCCTGTTCCTTCCCCTCCGAGAGATGGGTATAGATTTTCAGCGTGACTTGGATATCGCTATGGCCAAGGAACTTCTGCGCCGATTTCACATCCACTCCCGCATCGTAGAGGGTTGAGGCCATCGTATGCCTCAACTGGTGGGCGCTGAACTCCTTCAGCGTCTGCACCTTCGGCCTGCTCCGGCTGGCGTCCCTTCCCCCGGCTTTGAGGTTGAGATAATGGAGGTAGCTGTCCCACGCTACATTGTAAGCGGTGTGCGTCATGAGTTCCCCCTTTACTGAGGGACAAACATATTCGGATTCAGCATTATCCTTTGCCTTTTGAAGCAATGGGATTATCTTTTTTCGGGATAGGAACTGTTCGTATTCCCGTCTTCGTCTTCGGTGTTTTAATGGACACGCTGTTGTTGTGGAAAGCCACGGCTTTGTTCACCGTAAGCCTCTCGGCTTCCAAATCAATATCCTCCCACTTTAGGGCAAGCAGCTCGCCCTTACGGATTCCCGTGTAGAGCATGATCAGCACGGGGATGCCCATGCGGTGGCCTTCGCAGGTATCAAAAACTAGCTTGCGGGTGGCTTTATCAATAGGCTCCCGCTCCTCGGCCTCGGTCTTGGGCACCGTCACCTTGGCGAACACATTCCTGTGAATTAGGTCATTTTCCACCGCAGCTTCAAGAACTTGGGCAGCGGTCTGTTTGATCTCGGTCATGGTTTTGCTGGAATACCCCTTTTCAGCCAAGCCATTGATAACCATCTTCAGATGTAGGGGCTTGAGCTCCCGCAGCTTCATATTGCCGATGCTGGGATTGAGATGCTTTTCAAGAACGGATTCGTAGCGGCGGTAGGATGATCCGCCAGCCAGATTGCATTTGTACTGCGTCAGCCAGAGCTTCCCCATCTCAGAGAATGTCATATCCAGATTGGCCACGTCCATGCCCTGTTCCTGCTGGCGCTTGAATTCCGCCACCAGCGCATCAACCTCCTTGAGGGTGGTGGCAGTGAAGAACTTACGGATGGGCTTTCCGTTCTCATCTACTCCGATTTTCACAGACCGCTGATAGCGGCCATTTTTCTGTTTTTTTGCGGTTGCCATTGGCTTTTTCCTCCGTTTCTCGTTAGGTTGGTGTGTGATGTTAGCGTGGAACCCACCGTAAGTCAAGTCTTGTGTGTCGTAGTTTCAAATAGATATGAACTGTCTGCGAATTGGGGATAGCTTTCCTCCCAGTTTGCTGGTATTGTCCTTTGTCAGCAAGAATAAGGAGGCCCTCATGCGGCAGATTTTGGAATCCCTGTACGATATCTTTTACGAGCCGCTGCCCGAAGCAGAGCTAAAGCAATCCGTGAATGAATGCCACTGGCAGCTCATCGACAGGCTGGAGAAGCCGGAACGCAAGCTGGTACTGAGGATCATAGACGCGCAAGACCAAATCGCGGAAAACCTCTCAACTGACAGCTTCATCGCCGGATTCCAACTGGCATGGCGGCTGGCAAGTGAATTATATCTCCGGGAAAAGGAGCGTCCGACGCGGGTGCGAAAGCCCAGACCGGACGCTCTTTTCATCCCAGAGGAGAGCAATGACGAGGAGGACGGAGAACTCCGCCCTCTCGTCTGAGGCCACGTGGCCCCACGTGTGCCCCCGTGTGCGATTCTTATGGGCTGGGTGGCATAACCTGCCACCCTTCCCCGTTGAACGCAGCTTGGGGCGTTTGTGCGTGAAATCTTCTCCCGCCCAATACCCCTCTACAATATAGACGCTGGGAGAAGGGTTTTGTAAACCGATCGGGTTCGGCAAAACTGCCCAACCCGATTCGCAAATAATCTCCTCTTCTCAGCGCCACCTTCGGACAACATTGTCCAAAGGTTCTAACCTCTTGGCATTCTTGCCAAAAGGTTAGGATCGGAGATGGCAACGGTGCCATCTCCGGTTTTCATGCCCAAAAATACGGCGGCATTGCTCCAACGCCTGAAAACAGGAGGCATACCGGGATAAAATGTTAAGCCGCAGGATGGAAAATCAAGGTTGGACAACGTTGGACAACCTTGATCCTGCTTTATATCATGTTACTACCATTTTGTGGTAGTAACATGGTGCTTTCTGCCGTATTTACTACCATGAAACTATCATGAGACTGTTCGTGAAATGGGACTAGCTTTCTTTCTGGATTGCTGATATTGTTTATTGTCAGCAAAGACGGAGGTCAAAATCATGCGAAAGATTCTGGAGGATCTTTACTACGGTAACATCGCTCCCAACGCAAAGACTTTTTCGAAAAACTCTCCTTACGCCAAGGCCATGGACAAGCTGGACAAGAGCGATGCCTATCTGCAAGGGGTGCTGGATGAGGAAGGCAAGGCCATGCTCAAGGCCTTCGAGGATGCCCAGAGCGAGGTCAGCGACATCGGCATTGTGGAAGCCTTTATTGACGGCTTCCGACTTGGGGCAAAGCTCATGCTGGCGGCGCTCAGCGAGGATGACGGCGAGCTGCGGCCGCTGATTTAAAGAGCGCTAAATTTGATACTGAAAAGTAGGCAACTTTACTATCCGCAAGCCCCTGAGCGCTAAGCCTGACTACTTTCGGCCACGGGAAAACTATCTGTGAAATGGGGGGTTCCCTTTCCAAAGGTTCCGGTCTATTGTGTTGTTGCAAAAAAACGACAGGAGGAACCGAACATGAGAAGATTGGGAACGCTGGTCATGGTCATCTTGCTCATCACAGGATGCAACGCAATGCAGCCCAACATGGAAGAAACGAAGTTGCTGTGGCGAGAAACTGAGAAAAATATGCAGGCGTGGGCACTCCCGACAAAGACAGAAGCCAGCCCTGCCGAAAAGCTCCAGATCATACCGGAGCCAACAGTAGAAATACCGCAGAAAACGCCCACACCAACCGAAGAACCTGCATCGCAACCGCCCACACCAACGCCGATACCGGACCAGGATAAAACCGTACAGGAAAGCACCGGCTATCACGAACAGACTACGCCCCAACAAGAGGAAAAACCAGAGATAATCGACTGGCCCTACATCACCTGTCCGCCGGAACCATCCTCCACACCTGAAATAGACTTGCCTTACATCACCGCTCCGGAAGTGCCCACCTACACCGGAACCTGAACCCACAGAACCAACGCAAGAAGAACCCATACCAACGCCCCAGCTCATCCCGGACGTCCCTGCCGACCCTACCCCGGAACCAACGGAACAGCCAGCTGAGCAGCCCGCTGCCGGCTATGCCGAATGCTCCTGCGGGGCAAGGCTGACCCCGGAGGAAGTCTTACCCCCACATGAAAGCCTACGCCATGAACGGCGAAAGCCACAGCTGCCGGGCATACTGAGCCGAACTCCCCCCACGGACCTGCGCAAGCGGGCCCATCATTTTTCTTTGAAAGCCTTCAAACCAAGGCTTTCAATCCCCTACCACATCAACACAGCCTGCTTCAGCGGGCCGGAAGGCGGCGCCATCGGCGCTGCCTTAGCAGGCATAGCAAAAATGTACATTTTGCGCCGCCTGTCGGGTGTCCCCGAACCCCTATGACGCTGATGGGCGGAGAAAGGCTTGGCTTTTTCGCAAATCAGACGCAGTTGAGATATTCAACACAATATTTAAATATGCCGATATTGGTTGAAGAATCGAGAAAAAACTGATAAAATGTTATATTCATAATCGTGTCTTAGGCGATGCTGTTTTGATGTGCGGAGGGATTCTGGATGGCATATTCTTATAACCGGCTCTGGAAACTCATGATCGATAAAAAGATCAACAAAACAGCCTTGCGGCGTGAAGCCGGAATCACATCCAACGCCATGGCAAAACTGGGAAAAGACTTGCCGGTCAACGTGGAAGTGCTGGCAAAGATTTGCCGCGTCCTCGATTGTACGGTGGACGATATTATGGAGATTTTGCCCGATAAAGATGTGGGTACCGGCAACCAATAGTATAACAGGAAAGGTATCGCCCAATGGCAAAGAAAAAGACCGAGGAAAAACTAAACCTGGAGGCTGTCCTGTTCAAATGCCGTGACATATTGCGTCAGGCGCGTAATTCCGGCTCTTTCTTTGAAAAGCGGGACATGATGCTTACGCTTGTGTTCCTGCGCTTCATCGGAGAAAAGTTTGAGGATGGCATTGCAAAACTGCGTCAGGATTTAATCGCACAGGAACTTGATCCGGATGATGAAAATATCTGGGCGGCGTTTTTTGAGGACGCCACCTTTACGGACGGCACATATAACCTGCCTGTGGAAGCCCGTTGGTCTACGATCATCAAGACGCCTGCACCGGGTCTCAATGTGGCTCTGGATACCGCCCTGCACAGCCTTGCCGCCAGCAGCGAACAGCTCAAAGGCTGTTTTGTGGAGGGTACGTTTACCGCACGGAACCTTGCGCCCAATGATATTAAAAAGATCGTTGACGAGGTCAATAAGATCAGCCATAAAACATTTGGGGAAGAAAAGGATCTGATCGGCCGCGTCTATGAATACTTCCTCAAGGAGTTTGCTGTAAACGCAACGAAGGAAGAAGGCGAATTCTATACGCCCCACGATGTGGTGCAGCTGATCGCCACCATGATCGAGCCCTTTGACGGCACGCTGTATGATCCCTGCTGCGGCTCCGGCGGCATGTTCATCCAGAGCGCAGCGCTTGTGAAAGCGAAGAAAGGGGATATCAGCCGCATCAATATTTATGGGCAGGAGAAGGAGCCCGCCACGCACCGGCTGGCGAAGATGAATCTCGCCCTGCGTGGGATCAGCCATCATCTTGGCGAGACAAGCGATTCCTCCTTTACCCGGGACCTGCATAAGGGCTTATATTTTGATTACATCATGGCGAACCCGCCCTTCAATCTGAAAGGCTGGTATGACGCCAACTTGAAAAACGATCCCCGCTGGGCGGACTATACAACGCCGCCGGAAAGCAATGCAAACTATGCCTGGATTCTGCACATGCTTTTCCACCTGAAGGCGCTCAACGGTGTTGCCGGGTTTCTTTTGGCCAACGGCGCTCTGGGCGACAGCGATACCCTGGAGATACGGAAAAAGCTGATCCAGAACGACAAGGTGGAAGCCATCGTCATCCTCCCCCGCGAGTTGTTCATCACAACGGATATCAGCGTGACACTCTGGATATTGAACCAGAACAAAAAAGGCGGCGCCTACCACGAACGGAACCTGCGCAACCGGGAACATGAGATCCTCTTTATGGATTTGCGCACATGGACGGAGAACCCGGTCAAAGGCGAGAACAAAAAGAAGGTTTGCCTGACCACGGAGCAGATACAGCGGGCGGCGGACATCTACCACACATGGCAAAGCCAAGGGACAGACGGCGCGAAATACGCTGTGCCGGAGCTTTACCGCAGCGTCAGCATGGATGAGATCGAAAAGCAGGGTTGGAGTCTTGTGCCCAGCAAGTATATCGAATTCATCGACCACGACTTGGATATCGATTTCCACACAGAAATGCGCCGCATACAGCAGGAGATGCGGGAGCTTCTGGCGCAGGAAAAGCAGTCTCAAAGGATGCTGGAGAATGCTTTCAGGGGGATTGAGTATGGGATTGAGTAAATACACCATAGGTCAGCTCATAGAACTTACGACCGAAACGAATGAAAACCATTTTTTTGAAGCAGCTGATGTTAGAGGAATGACTATCACAAAGCAAATCATTCCTACAAAGGCGGATTTATCAACTGCTGACTTAACAAATTTTTTAGTTATACATCCTAATGAATTTGTTTTTAATCCCCGGACTCATGGTAAACATATCGGTTTTGGTTTTAATGATACCACCGAGAGCTTTATTATTTCTTGGAATAATATTGGATTTAGAGTAAAGGAGGTAATGAAAGATATCGTTTCTCCGGAATACTTGTTTTTGCATTTCAACAGAGACGAATGGGATCGAGAAGCGTGTTTCCGCTCTTGGGGAAGTTCTACTGAGGTGTTTACGTGGGATGCATTATGTGAAATGGTATTAGATCTTCCCGACCTCCCAACCCAGCAAAAATATGTAGCCATCTACAAAGCCATGCTTGCCAATCAGCAGAGCTATGAGCGTGGGCTGGAGGATTTAAGGCTTACATTTGATGCACTTATTGGTGAAACTAAGCATAAATTCCCTTTCAAGCCTGTTAGAGAGCTTTTAAGAGAAGTTGATAATCGCAACGAAAACGGTACAATTACAGATGTGCAAGGCATCAATATTCTGAAGCAATTTATGCCTTCGGTCGCAGATACCAATGGCGTAGACTTGACAAAATATAAACTTGTAAAGAAGAATCAATTTGCTTTTTCGGGAATGCAGACAGGGAGAGATGAGTGTATTCGAATTGCACTTCATCAGGAAGATGCCCCTATTATCATTTCGCCGGCGTATACTGTTTTTGAACGCAAAGATGATACCGTGTGTGACGAATACATTTTGATGTGGTTTTCTCGAAAGGAAAGCGATCGGCGCGGATGGTTCATGAGCGATTCAAGCATTCGCTCCAATCTTGATTTAGATAGGTTTTATGAGACGGAGTTGCCAATACCCGATAAGAAAACTCAACAAGCAATTGTGGATATATTCAACATCTATGCTGCCCGTAGAAGCATCAACGAGCAGTTAAAAGCTCAAATCAAGGAAATCTGCCCGATCCTGATTCGGGGATCGTTGCAAAACGGAGGATAAGGCCATGGCAAAACTTCAAAACTTCAACGGCCGCTATTGCGAGCAGGAATTTGAAAGCACCTTCCTTTCGTTTCTGGAGAACGAGGGCTGGCAGTACCTTCTGGGTAGCAATATGCCCCGCAGCTCCAAGCGGGAGGTTCTATATGCGGACGATATGGAGCAGTTCCTCCACAAAACCAATCCGGATCTGACTGCCGAGGAAATCCGGCAGCTCATGGATACCGTCCGCCTTGTAGGTGCGGAAAGTGAATTCGCCACCCTGCACAAAGTGTATGGCTGGATGGTAAACGGCATCCAGTTTACGCCCCAAAGCGGCATGGCCCAGATGGTTGCGCTGATCGATTTTGAAAAGCCGAAAAACAATATCTTCCGGGCGGTCAATCAGTTTGCCGTGGAATATACCAATAACGGACAAACACAGACCCGTCGGCCGGATATCCTTCTCTTTGTCAACGGCATACCGGTATGCATCATAGAGCTGAAAAATCCGGCAAATGACAAAGCCACGATCCATGAGGCATGGGAGCAGATCAACATCCGCTATTGGCGGGATATCCCCCGCCTGCTGCACTATTGCCCGCTGGCCTGCATTTCCGATGGCGTAAAAACACGGCTGGGCACCGTCCGCACGCCGTATGAGCATTTTTATGCGTGGCGGCGGGTGGACGATGGGGACAAGATATCCACCCTGCCTTTTGACGAGGTGGAAACCATGATCAAGGGCGTATATAACCCTGAAAGGTTCCTGGAAATCTTCCGGGACTATATCTACTTTCAGGACAACCAGTATGATGGCGATGAACTGGAAATCGTCTGCCGTTACCCGCAGTTTTTCGCCGCACGGCTTTTAAAACAGAGCATCATAAAATCCGTTGTTGAAAGGAGCGGTAAGGGCGGAACCTATTTTGGCGCGACCGGCTGCGGAAAAACCTATACCATGGCGTTCCTCGCCCGCCAGCTTGCCCTGCGCTGTACGGATGTGCCCGAGATCGGCTCCCCCACCATCGTCATGATCGTTGACCGTGACGACCTGCAAAAGCAGGGCGCAAAGCTGTTTACCAAGAGCGAAGAGTTTTTGAACCTTGGTGAAGTCAAAGTTGTCCCAAGCCGCAAAGTGCTGCGGCAGGAACTGGGCGCACGGGAAAGCGGGGGCTTTTATATCTGTACCATTCAAAAGTTCTGCGACAGGAAGGATGACAAAATCGGCCTGATCAACAACCGGGCCAATATTATCTGCTTCTCTGATGAAGCGCACAGGACGCAGCTTGAACATGCCAACCGGATCAAGTTCAGCAAGGACGCTGATAAGAACATGAAGGCCATGGTATCCAAGCCCTACGCAAAGGTTCTCAAGGAGGCGTTTCCGCAGGCGACCTTTGTGGGCTTTACCGGCACGCCCATCGATAAAACATATCAGACCTTCGGCGCTGAAATAGATCGCTATACGATGGATCAGGCCGTTGCCGATGGGCTCACCGTACCCATCAAGTATCATCCCCGTATCGCAAAGGTTCTGCTGGATCAGGAAAAGATCAAGCAGATCGAGGCATATTACAAGAAATGTGCAGACGATGGCGCTACGGAAGAAGATATAGAAGCCAGCAAAAAGGCAATGAGTTCCATGGAAGTGATTTTGGGAGAGCCCTCCCGTCTGGAGCGCCTTGCCACCGATATTCACGATCATTACACTTCATCCTGTGCCAATGATCCGGACAGGGTGCAGAAAGCTATGGTCGTTTGTTCCAGCAGAAAAATCGCCTATGATCTGCTCAAAACCTTCAGGGCGAAATATCCGGAATGGTTTGTAGAAAAGAAGGCACATGACGAGCTGAAGCCTTCCGATGAGGAACTGCGCGAATTGAAGCCAATGCCTTTTATCGCCATGGTAGCAAGTGTTGACAGCAATGATGAAGCGGATATGTATAACTATCTCGGTGGCGTGCGGAACGACAAGCGCTCTGAGGATTTTGATGCTGCGTTCAAGCAGGATAAATCGAATTTCCGCATAGCAATCGTGGTGGATATGTGGATCACCGGGTTTGACGTCTCCTCGCTTACCTATATGTACAATGACAAGCCGCTGAAAACCCACATGCTGATCCAGACGATAAGCCGCGTCAACAGGAAATTTCCCGGAAAGGAACACGGCATTATCATCGATTATATCGGCATCCGCGACAATATGCGCCAGGCCATGAAGCTCTATGGCGGCGATCATTTCGTTGCGCCCACTGCCGACGATGTGGAGCAGGCTATCGACGTGTTCAGAGAGGAGCTATCCATTCTCAAAGATCTTTTTTCCGGATATGATTTGACCTCGTTCCTCGATCCTGCGGGCGATCCAGCCCAGCGGTATATGCTGCTGGCAAAGGCGGCGGAATATGTATTTGCTTCCACGCAGGAACTGCAAACGGAAAACAACAGCGGCAAAAGTGTCAGCAAGGTATCGTTCAAAACATATTTCCTGAAAACTGTAAAAAGGATGCGGGCGGCGCACGATATCTGCCAGCCATCCGGTGAACTGGGCGAAGAAGAAGCCGCCCTCGCACAATGCTTTATGGCAATCGCAGGATTTGTACGCAAAATGAGCGGAACCGATACCGAGATCGACGCCGATACCATGAATCGCCATGTGGAGCGGATGGTCGAAGAAGCGCTGAAATACAACAAGGTTGAAAATGTTCTTGACGATGGAGAGCAGGAGGACATATTCAGCCCGGAATACTTTGAAAAGCTATCGGATGTAAAAATGCCAGCTACCAAACTGGAATTGCTGGTGAAGGAGCTTCGCAAGCGAATTTCTGAGTACGGCAGGACAAATCAGATGGCCGCAAAGAAATTCCAGGAAATGCTGGAAAAGACGATCGAACAATACCATGACAGGCGGTCGCATCTCACAGCTGAAGAAGCGGGAGAAGCGCAGGAGCAAACCTCCGAAGAGATCATTAAAAACGCAACCGCCCAAGCGCTGCAAATCCTCAAAGAAATGAACGCTAACCGTGAAAGTTTTCGCAAAGTAAGGCTCACTTTTGAAGAAAAGGCGTTTTATGATATTTTGATGGCGCTGCGCGATGAATATAATTTTGAATACGGTAAGGATAAGGTTATCGATGGCGTATCTGTCAACGACAAGTGTAAGTCGTTGGCAAAAAAGATCAAGGAGATCATCGATACAAAATCTTCCTTCGCAGACTGGTTGAATAATCAGATCGTGCGCGATCAGCTCAAATTCGATATTAAGGTTTGCCTGATCAAAAACGGATACCCTCCCCAGTACAGCCCGGAAGTTTTCCGCAAAGTGATGGAGCAGGTTGAAAACTTCGAGGAAAACCATTGATTAAATATCGCTATCTAAGCAAAGGAGGACAGCATGGAGCAGACAAAGGGCGTAATCTACATACTTACAAACCCATCGTTTCCGCAATATGTGAAGATCGGGTACGCTACAGACGTGAAGCAGCGGCTTGACGAGCTCAACCGCAGCACTGCCGTGCCGTTTGCGTTCCGCATATATGCGACTTATGAAGTTAACTCTACCCTTTCCGACAAGAAGCTCCACTCCATTCTGGATAAACTGAATCCGGATCTACGCTCAATAGAAGATGTAGACGGCAAGCGCCGTATCCGTGAGTTCTATGCCATGGCTCCGGAGGATGCGTTCGCTATTCTTGAAGCAATCGCAGAAATCAATGGCTACCGCCACCGTCTGAAAAAATGGAAAGCAACGGAAACCGAGCAGCGTGACGAGGCTTTGGCGCAGGAGATCAATGAGAAGCACCAAGAGCGCTTGGCTCCGTTCGCGTTTTCCAAGTGCAACATCGCTGTCGGTGAACAGATCGAATTCTGCTGTACCGGAAACGACCATTCGGGAGAGCTGTGTGAAGTCGTTGATGACAAGCATGTCAAATATAACGGTGAAATATGGTCGCTCACCTCACTGGCAAAGCATCTGACTGGCATAAAAGGCTCGATCGCAGGCCCAAGGTATTTCAAATACAAGGGTGAGTGGTTGAACAGTATCCGCCGGCGGTTAGGAGTATAAAAAGCCCTGCCGTTTTGCAAACAGCTGAAGCAATCGAAGGAGGTTGAATACGTGAATTCTCAAGAACGTGAGATATTTTGGAATACCCTTTGCTCGTTATCGGGAAACGATAGAAAGCAAGATATCGAAAAGCTTACACAAGCTATTAGACTTCCAAAGTATCTTTTTCGATATCGCCCAGTTAGCCTAAACAGTTTGGAAGCGCTTAGGACCAACAAGCTGTATTTTTCTTCTGCGAATTACTACGATGATCCCTTTGATACATTCTTGCATATTGATATCGAAGAAATCAGGAAAGAATTTGGGGATGCATTCAAAACGGTTGAGAGCACAGAAGCTGTTATAGATGGCGTCAAATTGCTTCTCGGCAGCAGTCTTACTATGGAACAAACAGAACAGCTAACAGCTGAGAATGTCGCAAAGGCGCTTTCAACAGGGATGCTTGAAAAGTTCTTGGAATCTGCTCTTCACATGCGTGACGAGGTTAAGAAAGATACATGGTCGGTTTGCTTCTCCGAGAATAGATTTAACGAAGCGCTATGGCTAAAATATGCAGATCAACATAAAGGTTTTGTTCAAATCTATGATCTGGAAAACGGAGAAAACTTCTTATGTGGAAAACAAGAAAAGTGCGCTAACTGCGGAATAAAAAACTTTGGTACTCCACTCTATCCAATTTATTACTCAGATGCTCCATACAATGCGACCAAATTTGTGAAGTTAATCATGCTTCGTAAGTTGCTGGAAACCACTCAAACACCGTTTTCACAACAATTATATGACGAAATATATTGTACCGGATATTGGGAGCAGGAAAAAACAACGCTGATAAAGAAAAAGTGTCATGAGTACGATGAAGAATGGAGAATGATTACCGGTTGTCCGATGAAGCCGCCGATTATGATGGAATGGATTCCCAGTGGAATTATTCTTGGTCTGCGGATGGACGTTGCAGAAGAGAACCTTGTTGTAAGCATGGCTAAAGAGGCTGGAATTAAAGACATATATAAATCTTTCATAGACTCACAAAACCGACTAAATGCAATGCTGGTGAATAGCCCATCCTCAAATTGATCATCCCTATGCATGCTGCGATGTATTGACATCGTCATTACATCGCATTATACTAATGCCAAGGAGATGAGAATATGGAACACCTAACAATACTCGATGCACCTAAGACGGCCACCTTCCAAATGCGCATCAATCCCGATGCAAAATCGCAGCTTGAGCGGCTCTATGCCAACTGCGGCATGAGTATGACCGACGCCATCAACCTGTTTTTTCAGCAATCCATCAATGTAGGTGGATTGCCCTTTGTCGTGACGCAGAACAGCAAGGAAGCCCTGCGCAATGAAGCCATCGCCCAGTTAATGGCAGAAATCCAGGCAGGGCGGGATTCCGTAAAATCGAAAAATGATTGGGTCTCCGAAGAAGAAATGCTGGAAAGGTTTCATATCAAACCATGAAGCTGCGTTATACGCCTGCCGCCATCTATGATTTGCAGGAGATCGAATCATATATTTGCGATACCCTTCTCAATCCGGACGCCACTATCCGCATCCTGACGAGAATCGCAAAGTCCTGTGCCTTGTTGAAGGATCAGCCCAACATGGGGCAGGCCCTGCGGGATAAGCTGGGACGAGATGTTGAAGGGCGTTATCTGATTTGCGAGAAACACATCATCATCTATGATGTGGATGAGGCGATATCCATACTCCGTGTATTATTAGATACGCGAACGGACTATATCAGGGCTATTCTTTCGGAATTGTCAGAGAACGGAGACTGATTTGGAGTTCAACGAAAATACTCTCTGAAGATAAGCAACGCTGCCGATCCTTCAGAATCATTTTATGGTATAATCAATTGAGAGAGACATTGGAAAGCAGGTAACGATATGCCCGACTATGCCGCCGCCAGAGAATACTGGCATTCCGACGAACCAAAAACCCCGGAAGAACTGGATATTCTTCTCGGCAGCTTTCGCGTGCTGTTCGCCTACCACTCTGGTAAGATCGAAAACGACCAAATCACCTACCACGATACCAGAGAAATCTTTGAGAACGGCAAGGCCCTGAACTTCACCGGCGATCCCCGCGCTTTGTTTGAACAGCAGAATCAAAAGCTCTGCTATGATTTCCTGCGCCGCAAGATCGTAGAAAAAGAGCCTCTCTCCGTAGTGCTTATCAAGGAAGTCCATGCCATCCTCACCGGCGGGACATTCGATGAGCGCCGGTATGTGGATAAGGGTGAGCGTCCCGGAGAATTCAAAAAGCACGACTATGTGACAGGCATCCATGAAGTTGGATATGCGCCGGAAGAAGTTGAACCCGCAATTTCAGAATTGATCGACGAATTGACCGAGCTCAATCCCAACGCCGATATCCTCAAGGCTGCGGCATATTTCCATGCCCGGTTTGAGTATATCCACCCGTTTGTGGATGGGAATGGCCGCGTGGGGCGGACGCTGCTAAATTACTTCCTCATGACCCACGGCGAACCGCCCGTCATCGTGTACGATGAAGATAAGAAGGAGTATTATCAGGCGCTGGAGCGTTATGATATGGATGAAGAAATAGACGCTCTGACCGAATTCTTGCGGAAGCAGACAGCAAAAACCTGGACGAAGGCGCTTGAGCGCAGCACGGGGACGGCAAAGCAGCTGAAGAAAAAGCTGGAAGATTTTGAGTAAAGTGTGCAAAACAGTTGGACGAATTGAGTTCATCATCCGTTCATCATGAAAGATGAACTCTGCTCCTGTGAACACCCGACACACACAGGCGGCGCACAGGAAACCCAGACGTTTCAAGGGTTTTTAGCTCAGAGATTTGTTTAACCCTATCGCCACATGCCTTCATACCCGGAGTGTCATGTGTTCGAGTCACATCGCCGCTACCGTAAAAGATCCCGAGTTATGCGAATAAAGGCTTTTGCCGCAGGCGAAAGCTGCGCTGCATCTTCATAAGCCGCCACCAGATTTCGGGTGGCATTGATGCCATTAATGTGGTAATACACCACCCCTCCGTTATCCTTGCGGGTGGCAAAGATCATATATGGGACAAAACTTACGCCAATCCCAGTAGCTACAAGGGCATTCGCAGAGTCTACATAAGAAGTTTCAAAAACAATGTGTGGCTCAAACCCGGCCGCACGGCAAGCATCTACTCCCAGTTGTCGCAGCCGCTGGCCCGGATAGAGCATAATGAAATCGTCGTCCCGGAATAAACCCATATCCACCTTTCCAAACTCTCCTTCCGGCATGGGCGGCATGAGGCTGTTGATATGATGATCCGGCGGTACGGCCAGGAACGTCTCTTCCGATACCATCTCCTCATATTGAAATGTATCGTCTGCAAAGGGAAGCGGCATAAGGGCGATGTCGATCTTCCCCGCCGCAAGGAGGCGTTCAAGAGAAATGGATGTGGCTTCATGCACTGTGATCTCCACCCCAGGATACAGCGTATGGAAGGCATTGTACGCCGAAGCAAAATAAAACCGGCCAAAGAGCGGCGTCATCCCGATATGCAGCCTTCCTTGTTTCAGAGCATGCAGGTTCTCCATCTGCGCCGTAATATGGCTGCTCAGCTGAAGAATCTGCCGGGCATCCTGCAAAAAGAGTTCACCTGCACGCGTCAGCAGAACACGCTTCCGTTTGCGGGCAAAAAGCGTTACGCCCAGATCCGCTTCCAGCCGCTTAATCGACTGGCTTAACGCAGGCTGGCTGATGTAAAGCGCTTCCGCTGCCCGGGAGAAGCTTTGCGTGTCCGCAATGGTAACTACATACTGGATATCCCGCAGCTGCATTTTTACTCCTCCGTTTTGTTAACAATAACTTATATAAATAATTATAAAATAATATTTTCTTTTTATCAATGTCCTATGTATACTATACCCATATTATAAAAGCGCGAAGGAAATCTCGGTTTATGGAGCAAGTCTTTCAATATGTAGATCATATGTCCGCCCGTTATATTGAAGAATTGGCAGAACTCTGTTCCATGCGCAGTGTAAAATGCGATGCGGACGGGCTTTACCACACACACCAAACCGTGAAAGCGCGGTTATCATCCCTCGGATTCTCCCCGGTGGAATATGGCGCTCCGCAGGAATCCTCCATATTGTTCGGACGCCGGCCCGTTTCCGGAAAGAAAACACTCCTGTTCTATAATCATTATGACGTGGTTCCCGAAGGGGCTGCATCCGCTTGGGCATGTCCGCCCTTCCAACTCACGGAGCAGGATGGCCGGCTCTATGGCAGGGGCGTGTCCGACAACAAAGGGGCTCTGTTGGCAAGGCTTCAGGCCGTGGAAGCGATTCTCTCCGTAAAAGGCGCACTGCCGGTGGGCACGGCATTTCTGCTGGATGGAGACGAAGAAACCGGCAGCATGGCTCTGAGCCGCATGGTAAGTGAAGCGCCAGAGCTTCTGCGCGAAATGACCGATGCCGACCTTTGCCTTTGGGAAAATGGCCGCACTTTGCCGGATGGCAGCCCGGAAGCCGCCTTTGGCGTTCGCTCTACGCTGACAGTGACGCTCCAGGTCAAATCTTCCAACGGAGATGAGCACGGCCGTATGGGAGCTGAACTGCCCAATGCCGCATGGCGTTTGGTCTGGGCATTGGCATCTTTGAAAGACATACATGAGCAAGTGCTCATCGATGGATTTTACGACGATGTGCTCCCTGCTACACAGGCCGACCTCGATGTACTTCAAAACTATCCTTATGATGAAGCGGGCATGCTGGCCTGTAAGGAGATACCAAATTTCATTCTCGGTCTGCATGGGCTGGAATTAAAGAAAAAAATCTTCCTTCAACCCTCCCTCAACATCAACGGCATCGAATCCGGCGAACCCTGGAAGGGCTTCCGCCACATCATCCCCAGCACGGCATCGGCCCGGTTCTCCGTCATTCTGGTACCCCGGCAAAATGCGGAAGACATCCTTCAAAAGCTCCGCCGGCACCTGGATCAAAACGGTTTTTCTGACGTGGAGATCACAGCGGATTCAGCCGGCTTCCCCGTGCGCACCCCGGTGGACAATCCCTGGCGTAATGTCCTCACCCAAGCAGCGGCAGCAGTATATGAAAAGCCTCTCACCCCTTCCATCACCCAGCTTGGCAGCGGCCCGGCATACTTGCTGCGCACCGTACAGCCTGAGCTCCCCATCATCTGCGCCTGCGGCGTTGCAGCGCTGGATTCCGGGCACCACTCTGCCCGGGAAAATATCCTCCTGCAAAACTATATAAACGGCATCAAATTCACTGTTGCAACCCTGTTTGAGGCAGGACGATATTCCGAACAATAACATTTTGCTGTATAGCAATATTATAACAAAAAGCAAGGAGACAAAACCATGAAGAAACGAAGCAAAGTACTTTCTCTTGCCCTTGTCATGCTGATGCTGGCAAGCATGTTTGCCGGCTGCGGTGAACAGGCTGGCACGAATGGCGATGGAGCTAAGGACACGCTGATCTTCAGTATCAACGCTGACATCGTAAGTATGGACTGCCACATGGCTCGCGACACGGTCACCTCCATCATCCATTACCAGGTATACGAAACGCTGGTGCGTAATCAGCCCGGTGAGGGCCTTGTTCCCGGCCTTGCCGAGAGCTGGGAATTCTCCGCAGACAATACGGAGATCACCTTCAAAATCCGCGAAGGTGTCAAATTCCACAACGGCGATACCATGACGGCAGAAGATGTTGCGTTTTCCCTGAACCGCGCTATCGCTTCCTCCTTCACCACCAGCTACAGCGGCACCATGGACCATGCAGAAGTAGTGGATGACACCCATGTAAAACTCTGCATGAAGCAGGCCTTCGGCCCCGCGCTCCAATGCCTCTCCGTGCCTTGCCTCGGCATTGTGAGCAAACGCGCTGTGGAAGAGCTGGGCGATGACGGTTTTGCAAAAGCCCCCGTAGGCACCGGTGCGTATAAATTCGTAGAGTGGAGCAGCGGTGAGAAGATCGTTCTCGAAGGATTTGAAGAGTATTGGCGCGGCACCCCCAAGATTAAAGACCTGACCTTCATGATCATGACCGACCGCAATACCGCCGCTATTGCCCTTGAGAACAACGAAGTTGACGTTCTCTATTCCCCCGACCTTGCAGACCGGGAACATCTTGAATCCCTTGAGAACGTATCTTTTATTCCCGGAAACGGCTCCGTATACATGTGGGTCATCGCATTTAATAACGAAAGCGAGCTCTTCTCCGACAAACGCGTCCGCGAAGCAATCAGCTACGCCATCAATCGCGAAGAGATCGTGGACGGCGCGCTCAACGGCTTTGGCATGCCGGTCGAAATGCCCATCGTCCCCAGCGTATTTGGTTTTGACCCCGAATTCAAGAACCATGAATATGATCTTGAAAAGGCGAAGCAGCTCCTCGCGGAAGCCGGCTACGCGGATGGCCTCACCGTCACCATCAAGCTGAATCAGAGCTCCACCTATACCCGCCCTGCCGAGATCGTCCAGGCGCAGCTGCGCCAAATCGGCGTCAATCTGGAGTTTGAGCTCATGGAGCGCGCCGCATTCCTTTCCGATGTTACGACCGATGCCAACTATGACATCACTCTGTTCATGTTTACCGCAGGATACCCGGATGCGGACTACGTCCTCTACGGCCGCATACACAGCAGCAACATCGGCGGCACCAACTACATCCGATATAACAACCCTGAAGTGGATGCTCTGCTTGACAAGGCCCGCTCTTCCAGCGATGATAAGGAACGTAAAGAGCTTTACTATCGGATCAGCGAATACGTCCGGGACGATGTTCCGTTCATCCCGCTGATGACGGATAATGTCTGCATTGCTGCCAACAGCTCTCTGAACGGCGTACAGGCCAACATTGGCGAATGCCACTACGTCTTTGATTACAGCTGGGCCGAATAATACCGAACCAGCATCCTCGGGATCTGCCCGAACCTGCGTGGGCGCACGCTGAACAATGCGCCCCGCAGCTTATTGAAATCTGCATGCTGTGGCTCAGATACCGTAATACCCGATCCCGCTTCTGAGCAAGCCCCTGCTTTAATAGGAGGATTCCATGCTGCGCTACATTTTAAAACGCTTGTTGATGATGATCCCCGTGATCCTTGGCATCACCTTCATCATTTTCGCTATCATGAACTTTACGCCGGGCGATCCCGCGAAGCTTATCCTGGGCGAGGAAGCTCCCGCTGAGGAAGTCGCCAAACTTCGCACCGAGCTTGGCTTGGACGATCCTTTTCTCGTACGCTTTGTTCGCTATGTTGCGGATGCCGTGCGGGGTGATTTCGGCACCTCATACCGCAACCGCCAACCGGTCTTTGATGAGATCTTTGACCGTTTTCCCACCACGTTCAAAGTCGCATTTTTCGGCATCCTGATCGCAGTATTCATCGGCCTTCCTGTCGGCATTTTATCAGCTGTTAAACAATACAGCATTATCGATACCATCAGCACGGTCGGCGCAATGCTGCTTACCGCTATGCCAGGCTTCTTCGTCGGTATGCTGCTGATCCTGCTCTTTGCTTTGAAAATGAATATTCTGCCCGCCACCGGCATTTCCAGCTGGAAGCATTTCGTATTGCCTTCGCTGGCTGTGGCCTCCGTCACCATGGCGACTTTCATCCGTATGACACGTTCCACCATGCTTGAAGTCATCCGCCAGGACTATGTCCGCACTGCCCGGGCCAAAGGTGCAAGCGAGTCCCGCATTGTATTCCGTCATTGCCTGCGCAATGCGCTGCTGCCTATCGTTACGGTCATCGGCATGAACTTTGCCCATCAGCTCGGCGGAACAGTTATGATTGAAGCTGTTTTTGCGATCCCCGGCCTTGGTTCCCACATGGTGACCGCAGTCCGCCAGAAGGATACGCCAGTCGTTATGGCATCCATTATTTTTGTGGCCATTGTCGCGGGCCTTATGAACCTTCTCGTGGACATTCTTTATACCTATATCGATCCGCGGGTCAAGACGCAATACACGAAAGGATAGGAGGCGAGAAGAATGGAAACCACAGGAACGGTTACCCGCCGCAAGCGCAGCCAGCTTTCAATGATCTGGTTCCGCTTCCGGAAAAATAAACTTGCAATGCTGGGGCTTGTCATTTTCCTGATGATGATCCTGATGGCCGTTTATGTCAGCATTTTCGGCGACTATGAAAAAGCGATCACCATGGACATGCCCAACAAACTGCAAACACCCAGCGCAGCACATCTTTTCGGCACGGATCAGTATGGCCGCGACATCCTGATGCGCATGATGTTTGGCGCGCGCATCTCCCTCTCCGTCGGCCTGCTCACCATGGTGCTTTCCCTTGTCGTAGGCTCTCTCATCGGCGCAGCCGCCGGTTACTACGGCGGCAAGGTGGACAACCTGCTCATGCGCATTATGGATGTGTTTCTGGCAATTCCGAGCACGCTCCTTGCCATCTCTATCGTGGCGGCGCTTGGCCAAGGTATGTTCAACCTGTTGCTGGCAACAGCGATCTCGCAAATTCCCGCATTTGCGCGCGTGGTGCGCTCCGCGATCCTTACAGTAAAGGGGCAGGATTACATCGAAGCAGCCCGCGCCTGCGGAACGCGCGGCGGCCGCATCATTCTGCGTCATATTCTGCCCAATGCCATGGGCCCCATCATCGTTCAGGCGACGCTGAACATCGCCCGCACCATCCTCGGGATCTCCTCGTTGAGTTTCGTCGGCCTCGGCATCTCCCCACCCACGCCGGAATGGGGTTCCATGCTTTCCGAAGGCAAGACGATGATGCGCTATTATCCCCACCTGATCCTGATCCCCGGCGCAGCGATCGCCCTTGCGGTCATGTCCCTGAACTTGATCGGCGATGGACTCCGGGATGCGCTGGATCCCCGCCTGAAAAACTAAGGAGGAACTGCTATGGCTGAACCAATTTTGAAGATACAGGATCTCCGCGTTGTTTACACGACGGATGAAAGCACCGTGTATGCCGTAAACGGTGTCAACCTGGAACTTTTCTCCGGCGAGACATTGGGGCTTGTCGGTGAGACCGGTGCCGGCAAGACTACCACAGCCCTCAGCATTATGGGCCTCCTTCCGGAAAAGATCGGCAAAGTAACCGGAGGCAGCATCACGCTGGACGGCACTGATGTGCTTGCAGCAACGGCGGCAGACATGCGCCTGCTCCGTGGCAGCACAGTATCAATGATCTTCCAGGATCCTATGACGAGCCTCAACCCGACCATCACCGTGGGCGATCAGATCGGCGAGGTGCTGTATCTCCACCGCCCTGACATCAGCCGCGCTGACCTTGCCACCGGCGTGGACAATATCCTTGAGATGGTGGGCATCCCTGCCGGGCGCAAGAGCGACTATCCGCATCAGTTTTCCGGTGGGATGAAACAGCGCATTGTAATCGCCATCGCCCTTGCCTGCGAACCGAAGCTGCTCCTTGCGGACGAGCCTACCACTGCCCTTGACGTGACCATACAAGCTCAGGTCCTGGATATGATGAACGAGCTTAAAGAAAAACTCAACACTTCCATGATCCTCATCACCCACGATCTCGGCGTCGTCGCCCAAACCTGCGACAAGGTCGCCATCATGTATGCAGGCGAGATCGTTGAATGCGGCACTGCGGAAGATATCTTCAACGGAGAGAAAAAGCACCCTTATACCAAAGGGCTGTTCGGCTCCATCCCCGACCTCACCCGAAAAACCCGCCGCCTGTCCCCCATCGACGGTTTAATGCCTGACCCCACCGCCCTGCCTTCAGGCTGTAAATTCCATGGCCGCTGCCCCGACTGCATGGATATCTGCCGCACCGAAATGCCGCCTGCCGTACAGGAAGGAAGCCACCTCATTTGTTGCCATCTTATGGCTGCAAAAGAAAAAGGAGGAGCCGCCCAATGAGCACACCGCTGATCGAAACACGGGAATTGAAAAAGTATTTTAAGACCCCAAAGGGAATGCTCCATGCCGTAGACGGTGTGAATCTCTCCATTGAGGCAGGCAGCACCCTTGGCGTAGTCGGCGAAAGTGGCTGCGGAAAATCTACCCTTGGGCGAACCATCCTTCAGCTCATCGAGCCCACAAGCGGTGAAGTGCTCTACAATGGGCAGAATATCGCAGGCTACAGCGAACGGCAAATGGCTGCCATGCGCCGCGAAATGCAGATTATTTTCCAGGACCCCTTCTCGTCCCTGAATCCCCGCATGACCGTGAGAGACATCATTGCAGAACCCATCCGGGTATGTAAGCTCTGCCGCGGCAACGCGGAGATTTACAAACGAGTGGATCAGCTCATGGACACGGTTGGCCTCGCAAGCCGTTTTGAAAACGCCTATCCCCATGAGTTGGACGGCGGCCGCAGGCAGCGCATCGGCATTGCTCGCGCCCTTGCGGTGGAGCCGAAGTTCATCGTGTGCGACGAGCCCGTCAGCGCATTGGATGTTTCCATCCAGGCACAGATTCTAAACCTTCTTATGGATTTGCAGGAAGAAATGGGCCTCACCTATATGTTCATCACTCATGATCTTTCCGTGGTGAAACATATCTCCACCGAAATCGCCGTCATGTACCTTGGCCAATGCGTAGAGCATGTTAGCTCGGACAGGCTCTTTGAAAACCCGCTCCACCCATATACCAAGGCGCTTCTCGCTGCGATTCCCGTTCCCCAGCTGATGCCGCGCAAACGCCGTGCAGGCATCATCAAAGGAGAAGTTTCCAACCCCGTCAACCCCAAGCCGGGTTGCCGCTTTGCGCCCCGCTGCCCCAATGCCAGCGACCGCTGTCTGAAGGAAGACCTGAAGCTGATCGAAGCGGAACCCGGCCATTTTGTGGCCTGTGCCCTGTATGAAGGAGGCGTATGATGAAACAAAGCCTGTTTACCGCCGTCGAGAGCCGAAAGGATGACCTTCTGCGCATGGCCGATTATATCTGCGACAATCCGGAAGTCGGATTGAAGGAATACAAAGCAAGCGCCCTTCTTTCGGAATATCTCCGGCAGAATGGTTTTGCCGCGGAATTAGGCATCGGCGGGCTTGATACCGCTTTCCGCGCCGAGTGGGAAAACGGTACCAGCGGCCCATCTATCGGCCTTCTTTGTGAATATGATGCGCTTGAGGGGATCGGCCATGGCTGCGGCCATCATCTTCAGGGGCCTGCCATTGCAGGAGCAGCCGTAGCACTAAAGGAAATGCTCCCGCAGGATATGCCCTGCCGGATCGTTGTTTATGGTACTCCAGCGGAGGAAACCGAAGGCGGAAAGATCATCATGCTGGAAAACGGATGCTTCCGGGATATCGACGTCGCTTTGATGATGCATGCAAGCTCGGGCGGCACCGGTGTGGATCTGCGCACCATGGCACTCAGCACTTTTTCTGTGGAATATACCGGCCAGAGTGCTCACGCAGCCATCCGGCCGGAGTGCGGGCGTTCTGCGCTCGACGCCCTTCTGCTCGCTTTCAACGCCATCGAGTTTCTGCGAGAGCATGTGCCGGACGACGTGCGTATCCACTATGCCATTACCGACGGCGGCATGCCGCCGAATGCAGTGCCCGCCCATGCAGCTGCGCAGATCATCGTCCGCTCTTATGACCGGGTGATGCTCGAAAGCGTAATTGAGCGCCTCATGAAAATATTCGATGGCGCTGCTCTCATGACAGAGACCGCTTATACAGCCCGGCGGGCCAGAGACATCGACAACAGCATTCCGGTTCCCGGCCTCAACACCCTCCTGATGGAAAATGCTGTCCTCGCGGGCGCGCCGAAAATCGCCCCGCCCCGTGAAAAGACCGGCTCTACGGACTTCGGCAATGTATGCTATATTCTTCCTGGCGCGTGCATTCGCGTCGCAAGCGAAGGAGAGAATCCTGCCCCCAGCCACAGTAAGGAGGCGGCTGCTCAGGGCAAAAGCGATGAGTGCCATGCCGCTGTGCTCTATGCCAGCAAGATACTCGCAGCCACAGCGTATGATCTCATCTCCTCGCCGGGAACCCTCGCAGCGATCCGCGCGGCCTTTTCAGAAACAAAAGCCAGGCGCAAGTGAGCCTATATGCCGTATCTGTCAAAGGATCTGATTATGAAAGAAATGCTGGACAGGCTGCTTTTCAACGGCAGCATCCATACCCTGAAAAATGAAGCCGATATAGTAGAAGCGCTGGGCATCCAAGACGGCAGGATCGTTTTTGCCGGAACTGACAAGGAAGCCTTTGCGCGTTATGATACGCGGGAAATCATAGATCTCGGCGGAAAGACCGTCATTCCCGGCCTCGGAGACAGTCACATGCATTTTTATGCTGTCTGCAAGGCGCTGACCACGGTAGACCTGGGTGGATGTGCCTCCAAGACGGAGACCATCGCGCGGCTTAGGGAAAAAGCCGCAGCAACGCCTAAGGGGGAATGGGTCCGCGGATCGAACTTCGATCAATCCAAATGGGCAGACTCTGCCGACCAACTGCCAACCCGTCATGATCTGGATACCGCGAGCACCGAGCATCCCATCGTCATCAAGCGAGCCTGTCTGCATACGGCGGTGGCAAACACGGCCGCTTTGGAAAAAGCAGGGATCGGCAAAGGGTATTCTCCGGAGCCAGGCGGCACGGTAGAATTTGAAGCGGACGGCTATCCGAATGGTATCCTTCGGGAACAGGCGACGAAAGTTTTCGATGAAATCATACCGGATCCACTCTCCAACCCCGCCTGCAAGCACGCCATCATGGTGGAGCAGCTGCAAAAAATGGCTTCTCTGGGTATGACAGCCATGCATACTTATGCCGCCGATATCTGGAAATACACCGAGTCTGCAGAAGACTATGCAGCGCTCGACCGGGAAGGCCTTCTTCCCCTCCGGGTCACAGTCTATCAGGACAAGCTGGAAAAGCTGCAGGATCAACCTGTGACGCCGTCTGTCATGCTGGATGATCCGCATACGAAAGTATATGTAGGAGGCTATAAGCTCTTTTGCGACGGGAGCCTTGGCTCACGCAGCGCCGCGCTGTATGCCCCCTATACGGACGACCCCAGCACAACAGGCATTGTGGTAGAAGATCAGGATGCCCTGGAACAGAAAATGCTTCGCGCTTCCCGTGCAGGCATCCAGTGCGCCGTGCACGCCATCGGCGACCGGGCACTGGACATGGTGATCACAGCAATCGAACGCACCCGTTCCGCTCTTCTCACGGAAGGATGGTCACAGCAGCAGGTGGACGCTCTGCCCAGATTCCGCATTATCCACGCCCAGCTTGCCACGCCGGAACTCATTCGGCGCATGCAGCAGTTGCCCGTTGTGCTGGATATCCAGCCCGTCTTTTTCCTCACGGATATGCACTGGATGGAGGAGCGCCTGGGGCCGGTGCGAAAAAAGGCCGGCTACCTCTGGCATACCTATCTTGCGAGTGACCTGCTCCTAACAGGAGGCTCGGATGCGCCGGTGGAATCTTACGCACCCATGCCCGCCATCTACAGCGCCGTCACACGCAAGGACCTAAGCGGGTGGCCGGATGGTGGCATGCAACCGGAAGAAAAGCTCAGCGTATATGAAGCGCTGTGCCTTTTCAGCAAAAACCTTCCCCACGCCACATGCGGAAGCGCTTCCACAGGCACCCTTGAAGCAGGTAAATTCGCCGATTTAGCCGTTCTTGACCGGGATATTTTCACCATCCCGCCGGAAGAGATCCTTAAGGTACAGGTGGAACGCACAATGCTCGCAGGAAAGGATACATGGCTTCGTTAACCTGAAGCTAACGGTGAGGCAGGCAATGAACCTGAAAAGTAAGCACACATTCGGGCATTTTGCTGCCCTGGTTACAATCCTCGTTTGGGGCACTACATTGATTTCCACAAAGGCGCTTCTTGCGGATTTTCAACCCATTGAGGTTCTCTTTTTCCGCTTTACGTTGGGTCTGCTTGCTCTTCTTCTCGTCTGCCCGCACCGCTTGAAGGGCACTACATTCCGGCAGGAATGCACCTTCCTTATGGCAGGTTTTTTCGGCGTATGTCTGTATTACCTGCTGGAAAACATCGCTCTCGTTTACTCTATGGCTTCCAACGTGGGCGTGATCCTTTCCGCAGCGCCTTTTTTTACCGCGCTGTTCAGCAGAGCATTCACAAAAAGTTCTGAGAAACTGCGGGGCAACTTCTTCGCCGGTTTCGTAGTTGCCATGGCCGGCATCGCTTTAATCTCCTTTAACGGCGCAAAGCTGAAGTTAAACCCCTTGGGCGACCTGCTTGCACTTTGCGCTGCCATATGCTGGGCATTGTACTCCCTCCTTGTCAAGAAAATCAGTGGTTTCGGGCATAATACGATCCTGACAACAAGGCGCGTTATCTTCTACGGCCTGCTTTGCATGATCCCCGCCCTGTTCTTCTTTGATTTCAAACTGGAGCTTTCCCGCTTTATGAAGATGACAAACTTGCTTCATTTTCTCTTTCTGGGGCTCTGTGCTTCCGCCCTTTGCTTCGTGACCTGGAACACAGCCATCAAGCTCCTTGGGCCGGTCAAAACCACTACATATATTTATATCATCCCCATTGTAACCGTTATCGCATCCGCGTTGTTCCTGCATGAGAAGATCATGCCCCTTACCATTGCCGGCACCGCACTGATCCTTACCGGACTGATCCTTTCCGAAGGCAGGAATTTTTTCCGGCGAAGCAAAGCAGCAGAGCCAGAATAACGGCGCCAATTGCATGCGCAAGCAATCTTTCCCTGCGTTTCCTTTTACCCGGCATCCATTCCAAACAGTGCATTAAGAACGATACAGGAGGTTTTTCCATGATAATCGACGGCAACGAAAAAGAAAAGTGCGCCCTTGAAGCCTATCATGCAGGCGATATCGAGACCTACCGCGCCCTGCAGGACGAATTTGTCAGCGAAGTGCGCGAAGCCATAGCAAACAAACAAAACATTTGCTCCTGCAAGGTGGCCTGTAAATATCATGGCCGCTGCCAGGAGTGCGTGGCCATGCACCGTGCGCACCGCGATCATCTGCCCATGTGTTTTCAAAGCATGGTCAACGAACGCATTGCCGCATTAAGCGCATTGACTGAGCACTCTTGTCTGGCAGAACATAAAGACTAACCGGCTATCATGTGTTTAAGTAACATCACTGCTATCGGATGGTGTTTCTCTTTGTGAAGTGCTGTTTGAGGCCGTCCTGATCTCTGAGGAGGAGCACGGTGCCATGTTCGTAGAGAACATCGATGGCCACATTGCCGATATGGAAGAAGACGGCTACACTTGGCTGCCCATGGATGCCAATAAAGAGCAGATCAGCGGCTCCTTCGATGATATCATGCTCCATGGCGGCGACACGATCTATCTCCAGCGCTATGTAGTACCTTATTTTGATTAATTGCAAAAGATACCTTCCGTAACCTTAACCTGCGCGGCAGAAAACTGCCGTGTAGGTTAAGGGCGAGTTCCTCTCAACGCAGGAATTCTACAGACTTAAGTAGTCCAGGCAACTTATCATTCACCAGATCCGTAGTTTCGCCAAGTATGTCAGTTGCAACTGGAGCCCGGTTGAAGCGGTAAACAACCCCTGTATCAAACAACATAGTTAATAAATGCTCTTTTCCACATTTGGGAGTATAGCTCAGCTGGAAGCATGGGCCAAGCGGTTATACACGCATGGCAGCGTTCTTCATAGGTTTCTGATATTCGAATAAATGCAACAAATAGATATCTTTTCGGGTACACTATGCCACGGAAAAAGCTAGGAAAATCCTAGCTTTCAGTCTGTCAAGAAAGCCAGTCAACGACTGGTTTTTTTGGTATAATAGAAGCGG
>OJPD01000105.1_pt1 | contig 70094 bp, 86 predicted proteins | sample 1598371 | NCBI WGS metagenome assembly OJPD01 (sample SAMN03922478, study PRJEB24848) | human gut metagenome | isolation source: stool sample | host: Homo sapiens | place: Germany | collected 2010-11
TCTGGCGCATCTTTGACGAGCGCATGGAGCTGTGCCACCGGGCGCTGCTGTGCCGTCACGAGCGGCTGAAGGGCACGCTGTCCGACGCCGCGCCCATCCTGTGGCAGTACGGCGCCTGCGCCCGGCTGAAGAAGGGCGAGCCTATCGACAAGCTGCTGTACGGCGGCTATTCCACCATCTCCCTGGGCTACGCGGGCCTGTACGAGTGCGTGAAGTACATGACCGGCAAGTCCCACACCGACCCCAGCGCCACGCCCTTCGCGCTGGAGATCATGAATGCGCTGAACGCCGCCTGCAGGAAGTGGAAGGCCCAGCACAACATCGACTTCTCCCTGTACGGCACGCCGCTGGAGTCCACCACCTACAAGTTCGCCAAGTGCCTGCAGAAGCGGTTCGGCGTGGTGGAGGGCATCACCGACAAGGGCTATATCACCAACAGCTACCACGTCCATGTGACGGAGCCTATCGACGCTTTCAAGAAGCTGGAGTTCGAGGCTCAGTTCCAGCATCTGTCCCCCGGCGGCGCCATCAGCTATGTGGAGGTGCCGGATATGCAGAACAACCTGGACGCGGTGCTGGAGGTCATGAAGTTCATCTATGACCACATCATCTATGCCGAGCTGAACACCAAGAGCGACTACTGCCAAGTGTGCGGCTGGGACGGCGAGATCGAGATCGTGGAGCAGGACGGCAAGCTGATCTGGAAGTGCCCCCAGTGCGGCAACACCGATCAGGATAAGATGAACGTGGCCCGGCGCACCTGCGGCTACATCGGCACCCAGTTCTGGAACCAGGGGCGCACCCAGGAGATCAAGGACCGCGTGCTGCACCTGTAAGTGCCGCAGGTCTGGATGCAATGCAAAAAAAGGCGGGCAGACGCCCGCCTTTTTTCAACGTGTTCATATTTTCCTCACAATTACCGGTTATCATCCCATCCACAGGAGGCCGCTTATGCACTACGGAGAACTGAAAAAATGTGATATCGCCAACGGCATCGGCGTGCGGGTGACGCTGTTCGTCTCCGGCTGCACCAACCACTGCCCGGACTGTTTCCAGCCCCAGACGTGGGACTTCGACTACGGCCGGGAGTTCACCGACGGGACGAAGGCGGAGATCTTCGCCGAGCTGGACAAGCCCTTTGTCAACGGGCTGACGGTGCTGGGCGGGGAGCCGTTCGAGCCGCGGAACCAGCGGGAGCTGCTGCCCCTGCTGCGGGAGATACGGGAGAGATACCCCCAAAAGACCGTGTGGTGCTTTACCGGCTTCCGTCTGGAGGACGAACTGCTGCGGGATGGCAGCTATCCCCGGTGCGAGGTGACGGACGCGATGCTCTCCTGCATCAATGTGCTGGTGGACGGACGGTTCGTCAAAGAGCTGAAGGACATCTCCCTCCAGTTCCGGGGCAGCCGGAACCAGCGGGTCATCGATATGGACCGCACCCGCGAGACGGGGCAGACGGTGATCTGGGAAAAACTGAGGAAATGAGGTGAAGACCTATGAAAAAATGGACGGCAGCGCTGCTGGCGCTGGTGATGGCGCTGGCGCTGACGGCCTGCGGCCAGACGCAGCAGCCGGTAAACGGCGGCACACAGCAGGACGAGAGCCTTCCGGCGCCGCCGGATGCGGGCTACACCGCCGGTGACGGCGACATCGTGCAGATCAAGGGTTTCCGCTCCATCGACATCGAGTGGGTCAGCGGCGCGGTGGACGTGGTGCTGTACGACGGCGAGGGCATCGAGCTGACGGAGACACTGATGGACGGCGGCCCGGTGACGCAGCCCATGGAATGGCGGGTGGACGAGGATGACAGTACGCTGGACATCCGCTCCCAGCCGCAGCTGGTGAGCCTGACGGAGGAGAAGCGCCTGACGGTGAAGCTGCCCCGCAGCACGGTGCTGTACGAGCTGGACATCGACGCGGTCAGCGCCGATGTGTCCGTGGACCTGACGGAGGAGGACACGCTGACACTGGATGAACTGGATGTATCCAGCGTCAGCGGTACGGTGACGGTGCACGCCGCCAACGCCGGGAAGATCGATCTGTCCACCACAAGCGGCACCATCGGCGGCAGCGTCCGCACCGGAGAGCTGGACGTGTCCAGCGTCAGCGGCCCGGTGGAGCTGGCACTGGAGGTCCTGCCGGCAAAGCTGGACGCGGAGACCACCAGCGGCAATGTGACGCTGACGCTGGCCGCGCAGCCGGATGTGCCGGTGTGCATCGTCTCCCGGACGGTCAGCGGAGCGTTTCGCAGCGACGTGGACAGCACCGATGGTGCGGCCAACGTCTGGAAACTGGAGACGGTCAGCGGCAATATGACCATTTCGGCGGCGAAATAAGCAGAAATATCCCCCGGCCATCAGGGTCGGGGGATATTTTTCAGAGAAATTCGGAAAATTCCTGTTGGAACAGCTTGTCCGCCGCATCGTGCAATCCGGTGCAGAACGTGTCGTAGGCCTCAAGGAGCCGCAGGCCCTCCGGCGTCAGGGACGCGCCGCCGCCGCCCTTGCCGCCGGTGGTGGAGGACAGCAGGGGAAAGCCCAGCGCCTTTTCCGAGTTTTTGATGACCGTCCACGCCTTGGAGTAGGCCATATCCATGCTCAGCGCCGCAGCGCGCAGGGAATGGAGCCGCTGCACCGCGTGCAGCAGCCGGGCCACGCCGGGACCGAAGCACTTGGCGTCGGTGAACAGGCGGCAGGACAGGTTGTACGTCATTTTCGTTTCCATAGCGCTATTCTAACAGGAGGAGCAGGAAACGTCAACGGGGATTGACCTTTTTCCGGTAAAGTGTTATCCTACCACCAGTATGAGGCATATAACCATACGGAAGAACGAGGTTTTTTATGCGCGTGTTGATACGAGGCGCGGGGGATATCGCCACCGGCATCGCCCTGCGGCTGCACCGCAGCCATATGGAGGTGGTCATGACCGATCTGCCGGCACCCACCGCCATACGGCGGACGGTGTGCTTTTCCCAGGCCATCGTGCTGGGCCGGACCACGGTGGAGGACGTGACGGCGGTACGGGCGGCGGACGCGGCGGAGGCGGAGCGCCTGCTGGCGCAGGGCGTCATCCCGGTGCTGGCCGACCCGGAATGCCGGTGCCGTGATGCCCTGCGGCCCGACGCGGAGGTGGACGCCATCCTGGCCAAGCGGAATCTGGGCACGGCCATCACCGACGCGCCGGTGGTGGTGGGCGTAGGGCCGGGGTTCACCGCCGGGACGGACTGCCACGCGGTGGTGGAGACCATGCGGGGCCACACGCTGGGGCGGGTCATCTATCACGGCAGCGCCCTGCCCAACACCAATATACCGGGTCTGATCGGCGGCTACGCCGGGGAGCGGGTGCTGCGGGCACCGGCGGACGGCGTGTTCCGCCAGCTGCTGGACATCGGCACGGAGGTAAAGGCCGGCGACATCGCAGGTGAGGTGAACGGCCTGCCCATGCGCTGCACCATCGACGGTGTGATACGGGGCATCCTGCCGGAGGGAACGCCGGTGCATAAGGGCATGAAGTCCGGCGATGTGGACCCCCGGTGCCGCCCGGAATACTGCACCACCGCGTCGGACAAGGCGCTGGCGGTGGGCGGCGGTGTGCTGGAGGCACTGCTGCATCTCAGCGGTGTGCTGCAATCACTGTAAAGTATAAACACCTAACATCATATAGGAGGAACGAGCTATGGAAACTTACGGGCTGGAGAAGCTGGGACTGGTGAACGCCGGGGCGGTGTACCGCAATCTGACGCCGGCGCAGCTGGTGGAGCACGCCCTGCGCCGGGGCGAGGGCACACTGTCCAACACCGGCGCGCTGGTGGTCAGGACCGGCAAGTACACCGGCCGCAGCGCCAACGACAAGTTCATCGTGGACACACCTGCCGTCCATGACGACATCGCCTGGGGCAAGGTGAACCGCCCCATCGAAAAGGCGAAGTTCGACGCCATCCGGGCCAAGGTGCTGGCCTATCTGCAGGGCCGGGACGTGTTCATCTTCGACGGCTTTGCCGGCGCCGACCCCAAGTACACCAAGGCGTTCCGCATCGTCAACGAGCTGGCCAGCCAGAACCTGTTCATCCACCAGCTGCTGCGCCGTCCCACGGCGGAGCAGCTCCGGGATTTCCGTGAGGACTACACCATCATCGCCGCCCCCGGCTTCAAATGCGTGCCGGACATCGACGGCACCCGCTCCGAAGCTGCCATTCTGGTGGACTACGAGGCGCATGAGGTGGTGATCTGCGGCACCCAGTACGCCGGTGAGATCAAAAAATCCGTGTTCTCCGTGATGAACTATGTGCTGCCCAAGCAGGGCGTGTTCCCCATGCACTGCTCGGCCAATATCGGCAAAAACGGCGACAGCGCCGTGTTCTTCGGCCTCAGCGGCACCGGCAAGACCACGCTGTCCGCCGACCCGGACCGCATGCTCATCGGCGACGACGAGCACGGCTGGGCCGACGACTCCGTGTTCAACTTTGAGGGAGGCTGCTACGCCAAGTGCATCAACCTCAGCCCCGAGGGGGAGCCGGAGATCTACAACGCCATCCGGTTCGGCGCGCTGGTGGAGAATGTGGTGATGGACCCCGACACCCGGGAGTTCGACTTTGACGACGACTCGCTGGCGGTGAACAGCCGGGTGGGCTATCCCGTGGAGTATATCCCCAATGCGGAGCTGTCTGGCATGAGTCCCAGCGTGCCTAAGACCGTGATCTTCCTGACGGCGGACGCCTACGGCGTGCTGCCGCCCATCAGCAGACTGAACCGCGACCAGGCTATGTACTACTTTGTGTCCGGCTTCACCTCCAAGGTGGCGGGCACGGAGATCGGCGTCACTGAGCCGGTGCCCACGTTCTCCACCTGCTTCGGCGAGCCGTTCCTGCCGCTGGATCCCTCCGTGTACGCCGCCATGCTGGCGGAGAAGGTGGAGAAGGCCGGGGCCAGGGTGTATCTGGTGAACACCGGCTGGAACGGCACCGGCAAGCGGATGAAGCTGAGTTATACCCGGGCCATGGTGACGGCGGCCCTCACCGGCGACATCGAAAAGAGCACGTTCGTCACCGACCCCACCTTCGGCGTGGAGGTGCCCACCCATATCGAGGGCGTGCCCGACCAGCTGCTGATCCCCGCCAACACCTGGGAGGACAAGGCGGCCTACGAGGCCAGCTGCAGGAAGCTGGCGCAGAGCTTTGCGGAGAATTTCAAAAAGTATACCCACATGAGCGCGGAGGTGGCGGCCGCAGGCCCCAGGGCGTGAGCATATGCTGGAACTGAAGATACTCATTGACGATGTCGACTACAACAGCCTGACGGAGCTGCTGGTGCCGCTGCTGGCGGAGAAGCTGGAAAAGGACGGCAAGGGCGGCATCCTGGGCGGTGTGCTGGCCGGGAACCCGGACATGGCCGTCGGCATGGCCCGGACGCTGCTGAACACCATGCCCCAGGACAAGAAGGACGAGCTGGTGGTGCAGCTGATCACCAAAAGCCGCGACAAGCTGCTGCAGAAGGGCAGGGAGCTGGCGGCGAAAAACGGCATAAGGCTCCAGCTGTGCGACATTGCGGCGAAAAAACTGTAAAAAAAGTGCCTCTGACCATCGGTCAGAGGCACTTTTTGGCGTATGCTTACTTTTTCAGGGCCTGCACGGCGGCGCGGAGGGCGTCCACATGCTCTTGGGTGGTGGCCCAGCTGGCGCAGAACCGCACACCGGAGTGTGTCTCGTCCACACGCTCCCAGTACTCGTAGCCGAAGCTCCTGCCGATCTCGGCCAGCTCCGCGTCGGGCATGATGGGGTACTGCTGGTTGGTGGGGGAGTCGAACAGCAGGGGGTAGCCGGCGGAGACGAAGATGTCCCGGATCTGGTGAGCCATCTCGATGGCGTGGCGGGAGATTCTGAAGTACAGGTCGTCGGTGAACAGGGCGTCGAACTGGACGCCCAGCAGGCGGCCCTTGGCCAGACGGCCGCCCCGCTGCTTCATGATGAAGCGGAAGTCCTTCTTCAGGGACTCGTTCATGATGACCACGGCCTCGCCGAACAGGGCGCCCACCTTGGTGCCGCCGATGTAGAACACGTCGCACAGCCGGGCAATCTCCGGCAGGGTCAGATCGGTGCCGTCGGCCATCAGGCCGTAGCCCAGGCGGGCGCCGTCGATGAACAGGGGCAGGCCGCAGCGGCGGCAGGTATCGTACAGCGCCGTCAGCTCCGCCTTGGTGTACAGGGTGCCGCCCTCGGTGGGGTGGGAGATGTAGACCATGCCGGGCTGGACGATGTGCTCGGTGGATTCGTCGTTGCGGTGCCACGTCACATAATCCGCCACCTGCTGGGCCGTGATCTTGCCATTATCGGTGGGCAGGGTGATGACCTTGTGGCCGGTGGACTCGATGGCGCCGGCCTCGTGGCAGTTGATGTGGCCGCTGACGGCGGACAGAACGCCCTGCCACGGCCGGAGGATGGCGGCGATGACGGTGGTGTTGGTCTGGGTGCCGCCCACCAGGAAGTGGACATCGGCCTCCGGCGCCTGGCAGGCGGCCTTGATCTTCTCCCGCGCGGCGGCGCAGTACTCGTCCTCGCCGTAGCCCACGGTCTGCACCATATTCGTCTCATTCAGCTTTGCCATCAGGGCGGGGTGGGCGCCCTCCAGATAATCGCTGTTGAAATAGATCATCGCAGTCAAGCTCCTTTTCTCCGGAAACGGAACGCTTTGCGCAGGTGTTCCGTCCCATATTGTGTAAGAGGTATTGTACCGTAAATGCCGCGTAAAGTAAAGACAAACTATTAACAATTGGTTACACGTTGCAAATACAACTTGCATTGACATGGGAAACCTGCTACAATGACGCAGGACAAGGAGGCTTGTTATATGAACGATAGATCCAACGGACGCCGCCAGGAGCGCGGCGCGCATTCCCGCGAGGAACGGGCGCAGAACCGCCCCGCCGACTATGCCGACAGACCCAGACGGAGCGGCGGCAAGCGGAAAAACGGCAAGGTGATGTACTACGGCGTGCTGGTGCTGCTGCTGCTTGTGCTGGTGTTCTCCTCGGTGAAGATCATCAGCTATGTGGCGGAGAAAAAGGCCAGTGAGCGGAACCAGCAGGAGCTGATCGACCAGGTGGTGACACCGGTGACGCCGACGACGCCGGACAACGCCGAAGATAATACCGCCAACAAGGACAACAACACGACTACCAGCGAACCGGATTATATCACGGTGGACTTTGCCGCGCTGCAGGCCAAGTATCCCGATGTGGTGGGCTGGCTCTACTGTGCCAACACCGGCCTGAACTACCCCATCGTGCAGACGGCGGAGGAGGGCGGCGAGTACTATCTGTACCGCGATATCGACGGCTCCAGCAACAAGAACGGCACCGTTTTCCTGGACTGGCGCTGCAATTCCGATTTCACCAGCCAGAACAACCTGCTGTACGGTCACAATATGAAAACCGGCCGCATGTTTGCGCCCATCGTCAAGTATAAGGACCAGTCCTTCTACGACGCGCATCCCTACATGTATCTGTATACCCCCAACCAGCTGTACAAGGTGAACCTGTTCGCCGGTATGGTGACGCCGGGTGATTCCACGGTGTACAATTACAGCCTGTCTGCGGACTACATCAAGGAGTGCATCAGTAGCTCCACGTTCAAGTCCAGCGTGGGCACGCCTACCGGCAACATCTTGACCCTGTCCACCTGCGACTATGTGTACGACAATGCACGCTATGTGGTCATGGGTGAGCTGGTGCCCATTGATTGGCCCGCCTGAGCGGCAATAAGCTGAAAAAATGTCCCTTTCCTGCGGGAAAGGGACATTTTTTTGCGCAAAAGCGCCCTCCGGCAGGGGCCGGAGGGCGCGGGAGTACTTACAGCACCGTCTCGAAGCAGCGGGCCATGGCGGCGGCCAGATGGCCGCAGTCCTGGGCGCCCATGGTCTCCCATGCGGAGTGCATGGCCAGCTGGGCGAGACCGATATCCACGGTGCTCACCGGCACCAGCGTACCGGCGATGCTGCCCAGGGTGGAGCCGCCGGGCAGGTCGGAGCGGTTGGCCATGACCTGCACCGGAACGCCGGCATCGGCGCAGACGGCGCGGAACACGGCGCAGGAGCGGCCGTCCGTGGCGTAGCGCTGGTTGGCGTTGAACTTGATGACCACGCCGCCGTTCATGCGGGGGCAGTTGCCCCGGTCGGCGTATTCCGGATGGTCGGGATGGACGGCGTGGGCGTTGTCGGCGGAGACCAGAAAGCTGCGGGCCAGCATGGTCTGGAACGTCTCCTCGTCCAGCCCCAGCGCCAGACTGATGCGGCGCAGGATATCCCGCAGGAACGTGGAGGCCGCGCCCTGTTTGGTGGCGGAGCCGACCTCCTCGTTGTCGAAGATGCACAGCACCGGCAGGCTGCCGCTCTCGCCGGCGGACAGGAAGCCCTGCAGGCAGCCCCAGACGCAGGCCAGATCGTCCAGCTTAGGGGAGAGGATGTACTCGCCGTGGGCGCCTACCACCGTGCCCCGGCCCCGGCAGTAGAGGAACAGGTCCTGTCCCAGCACGTCCTCCGGACGGACACCGGCGGCCTCGGCCGCCATGGTGAGGATGGCGGCGTCGGGCTCCTCGGCGCTGAACAGGGGAACGGTGTCCACATTGGCCTGATACTTCATGCCGTCGTTGGCGCTGCGGTTCATGTGGATGGCCACGCTGGGGATCACCAGCAGGTCGCGGTCGATGTTCACCAGCTTCTCCGCAATGCCGCCGCCCTCCTGGACAAAGAGACGGCCCGCCGCGGACAGGGGACGGTCGAACCAGGTGGCCATCAGCATGCCGCCGTACTTCTCGGTGTTCAGGCGCACATAGCCGTTGTCACGCAGCTCCGCGTGCTCCTTGAGCTTGAAGGTGGGGGAGTCGCTGTGGGCGGCGGCCATCATAAAGCCGCCGGTGAGCCTTTCCGGCACACGGAAGGCGATAAGGCTGGAGCTGTTCCGGGTGACGAAATACCTGCCGCCGGGGGCCAGCGTCCAGCGCTCCCCCTCGGACAGGGGGGCGTAGCCCGCCGCCGTCAGCTCCGCGGCGGTGTTGGCGATGACGTGGTAGCAGCTGGGACTGTCGGCGATGAAGTCCAGCAGGGGCCGGACGGAATGCTGTGTCATAGAGAAAAACCTCCTTTGTCCGCGAAAGATGGACAATTTTGCTGTACAGCATTATAGCACACGGGCTGCCGGCATGGCAAGCATTGTATCCCCGGCGGCGAAAGATGCTTGCCAATTGGCCGCATATCCGTTATAATGTGTATCCACGCGACAATGTTTCATCTCAGGAAAGGAGGGAGGCGCACCTGCCGCCGGCGGGCCCGCGCGCATCCATGTCAGAACAGAACGAACTGAAACCCGCTGTCGCTCCCCTGTGGACGCGGGACTTTACCATCATCACGCTGGGCAGCGTGGTCTCCATGCTGGGCAACGCCATGTCCGGCTTTGCCCTGAGCCTGCTGGTGCTGGACTATACCAACTCACCGCTGCTGTATGCCATCTACATCGCCACGTTCACGGCGCCCCAGATCATCGCGCCCATCTTTTCCGGCGCCATCCTGGACCGCTTCTCCCGGAAACGCACCATCTATACGCTGGACTTCATCTCCGCGGGCATTTACGCCGGGGCGGCGCTGATCCTCAGCCAGGGGTGGTTCAGCTTTCCGATACTGGCGGTGGGGTGCTTCGTCATCGGCACCATCAACAGCGTGTACATGGTGGCCTACGAGAGCTTTTACCCCATGCTCATCACGGAGGGCAACTACTCCAAGGCCTACTCCATCGCCAGCGTGCTGGAGACGCTGTCGGCGGTGATGATCCCCATTTCCACCTACGTTTACAACAAGGTGGGCATCGCGCCGCTGCTGGGCATCAACGCCGTGTGCTTCCTCACCGCCGCCATCGCGGAGACGCAGATCCGGGCGGAGGAGAAGTATATCGAGCTGCAGAAGGCCGCGGCGACGGAGGGGGAGTCCTCCGCCCGGCGGCTGCTGCGGGACATCCGGGAGGGCTTCGGCTTCCTGTGGAGCGAAAAGGGCCTGCTGGCCGTGGCGTGCTACTTCGCATTCAGCTCACTGGCCGGCGGCGCGTCCCAGGTCATCACGCTGCCGTACTTCAAGAGCACCTTCGACAACGGCGAATATGTGTACATGCTGGTGTGGGGCATGATGGTGGTGGGCCGTACCGTGGGCGGACTGGTACACTACAAGGTGCAGCTGCCCACCCACCGGAAGTACGCCATCGCCCTGACGGTGTACATCGTCATCTCCGTGCTGGAGGGCACATACCTGTATATGCCTGTGGCGGTGATGATGGCCATGTGCCTGTGCAACGGCCTGCTGGGCGTCACCAGCTACACCATCCGCATCTCCGCCACCCAGAGCTATGTGCCGGATGAGAAGAAGGGGCGGTTCAACGGCGCGTTCAACATGCTGAACACCGTGGGGAGCCTTACGGGGCAGCTGGTGGCCGGCGCGCTGACGGTGATCCTGCCCGCGCGGCTGGTGCTGTCGGCGTTCATGGCCGTGACGGCTGTGGCGGCGGTCATTTTCATCGGCGGGAACCGGAAGGCGGTCAGCGCCATCTACAACCGCCAGCAATAAATGCGTATACCTGTGCGGCGCGGTGCTGACTGCCGCCGCCGCACCATAGACTGACTATAACTGTACAAGGAGGAACCGAACATGAAGTTTTCCGAAATGCCCTATGTGCGTCCGGACGCGGAAGCCCTGAAGAAGGAGCTGACGGCCCTGACGGAGCGGCTGAAGAACGCCGCCACCTATGAGGAGGCCCGGGAGGCCTTTCTGGAGGAGCAGAAAGTGTCCCGCTCCATGGAGACGCAGGCCACGCTGGCCTCCGTCCGCCACTCCATCGACACCCGCGACGCCTTCTACGACGGGGAGGAGAAGTTCTGGAACAACGTGAGCCCTGAGTTGGAGGAGTATCAGCAGGCGTGGAAGGCGGCCATGCTGGATTCCAGGTTCCGCAGCGAATTCACCGCCGAGTACGGCGACCTGATGTTCCTCAACGCCGAGATCGCCCGCAAGTGCTTTACGCCGGAGATCATCCCGGAGATGCAGCAGGAGAACGACCTGGTGCAGGAGTATGAGAAGCTGCTGGCCTCCGCCCAGATCCCCTTTGAGGGCAAGACCTACACCCTGTCCCAGCTGACGCCGCTCAAGAGCGATCCCGACGATGCCCGCCGTCTGGCGGCGTGGCAGGCCGACGACAAGTGGGCCAGGGAGCACGCGGCGGAGCTGGATGAGCTGTATGACAAGCTGGTCCACCTGCGGGACACCATGGGCAAGAAGATGGGCTACGAGGGCTACACCACTCTGGGCTACTACCGTATGAGCCGCAACTGCTACACCAAGGAGGATGTGGAGAAGTTCCGCGCCGCCGTGCAGAAATATCTGGTGCCGGTGGCCGACAAGATCTACCGCAGGCAGGCGGAGCGTCTGGGCAAGAGCTATCCCCTGAGCTTCGCGGACATGGCGCTGGAGTTCCGCTCCGGCAATCCCTGCCCCGTGGGCACGCCCGACGACATCCTGGCCCAGGGCATGAAGTTCTACGGCGAGCTGTCCCCTGAGACGAAGGAGTTCTTCCGCACCATGCTGGACAACGAGCTGCTGGACGTGCTGAGCACCGAGGGCAAGCAGGCCGGCGGCTACTGCACCAGCCTGGGCGACTATGAGGTGCCCTTCATCTTCGCCAACTTCAACGGCACCCAGCACGACGTGGAGGTGGTGACCCACGAGGCCGGCCACGCCTTCGCCAGCTGGACCAACCGCAAGCGCATCCCCACCAGCTATGTGTGGCCCAGCCTGGAGGCCTGCGAGGTCCACTCCATGAGCATGGAGTTCTTCGCGTGGCCGTGGGCCGAGGGCTTCTTCGGTCCCGACACCCGCAAGTTCCTGTACAGCCATCTGGCCGGCGCCCTGACGTTCATCCCCTACGGCACCATGGTGGACCACTTCCAGCACATCGTGTATGAGAAGCCCGACATGACCCCGGCGGAGCGCAACGCCGCATGGAAGGAGCTGACCGGCATCTACATGCCGTGGGTCGATATGAACGACAGCGACCTGCCGTTCTACACCGAGGGCCGCCGCTGGCAGCGGCAGCACCACATCTATTCCAGCCCGTTCTATTATATCGACTACTGCCTGGCGCAGACCGTGGCGCTGGAGTTCTGGGCCATGATCCAGAAGGATCTGGGCGACGCCTGGAAGCACTACATGGCCTACACCGTGCAGGGCGGCAGCCGCACGTTCACCGATCTGCTGAAGAATGCCGGGCTGGAGTCTCCCTTCGACGAGAGCTGCCTGCGGGGCGTCTGCGCCGCTGCCGAGCAGTGGCTGGACAGCTTTGACATGACCGGCATCCGGTAATGGCGGGGGAGAAGAAGCGGCGGGGACGCCGCGCCCATCTCAACGACTTTTACCGGGACGTGGCCGGCAACTACGTCTACACCGGCACCTGCTACGTCTGCCGCGCCGCCGAGCAGGAGCGCACCGCGCTCCTGCGGCGGCTGTGGCTGCTGACGGCGGTGCTGGCGGCGGCGGTGCTGGCCGGCGGGTGCATCTCCGCGCCGGGGATGGACCGGTGCTTCTATGTGCTGCTGCCCTATGCGGCGGAGGTGGGTCTCACCGGCAGCGTAGTGTGGGCCATGACCCGCTGGCAGGCCCGGGAATACCCCATGCGGGAGTACGTCTACAAGGCCACGGTGCAGGCACTGCCGGGCCGGTGTCTGGCGGAGGCCGTCCTGGCCGGCGCGGGCATCATCGCGGAGGGCGTATACCTGCTGCTGTCCGGCAGTGGTGGACGCGGCGCCATGGCGGCGGTGTACCTGCTGCTGAAGGCCGTATCCCTTGCGGCGGCATTGTTTGCGCGGCATATAGTGCGGCGCAGCGTATGGGAACCTGTTGGCAAAAACGGCGAAATGGCGACAGAATAAGAAAAAAGACTGTACAAGTGCCACGCCGATATGGTATAATACGCAAAATGGCTGACCCTGCCGGAGGCGGCGGGGAGAGCCAAAAAGGGAGTACTCCCTTTTTCTGCACACTTTGTGTGCAGAAAGCCAACTGTGCGCCACGGGTAAACACCCGTTGAAGCAAATAAAAAACGAAAAGGAGTTAGATCCAATGAAAAGAGCACTTGCATTGATCCTGTCTCTGGTCATGTGCGTGGGTCTGTTCACCGCCTGCGGCGAGCAGAAGAATCCCTCCGATCAGGATCAGGAGCCGACCACTAAGACGCTCGTGGTCGGTACGCAGAACTTCGATGGTAAGTTCTCCCCCTTCTTCTACACCAACGATTATGAGAACCAGGTCATGAGCATGGTTTTCGATGCCCTGATGGGCACCGACCGTGAGGGTTCCGTGGTGCTGAAGGGCATCGAGGGCGATGTCCGTCCCTACAACGGCACCGACTACACCTATTACGGTGTGGCCGACTGCGAGATCGTTGAGAACGCGGACGGTACTGTTGACTACAACATCACCATGAAGCCCGGCGTCAAGTTCTCCGACGGCGTGGAGATGACCATCGACGATGTCATCTTCTCCTACTACGTCCTGCTTGACCCCACCTATGACGGCGTGTCCACCCTGTACTCCATCCCCATCAAGGGCCTGGAGGCTTACCGTTCCGGTATGGACTCCCGCATGAACCTGATCCTGGCTGCCGGCCCTGACGGCTACACCGCCACCGACTTCTACACCGAGGACCAGTACAACACCTTCTGGGCTGCCTTCAACGCCGCCGGCGTGAAGTTCGCGCAGGAGATCCTGGACTACGTGGTTGCCGAGGGTTATGCCGCTGCCACCGATTCCGTGGCCGCACAGGCTGCCAACTGGGGCTTCGAGCTGGCCGAGGATGCCACCGTTGAGGATTTCTGGGCTGCCATCGTGGCCGCTTACGGCTATGACATCACCGACGAGGGCATCAACAAGGAGACTGCCGGCACCAGCATCTCCGCCCTCATCGAGGCCGAGATCGGTGACGCCTTCTCCGACTACACCGTCGGCGTGCAGACCGGTGAGTCCGCTCCCAACGTTGAGGGTATCGTCAAGACCGGCGATTACAGCATGACCGTCACCCTGACCGAGCTCAATGCCACCGCCATCTATCAGATCCCCGTCACCATCTGCCCCATGCACTACTACGGCGAGACCGATAAGTACGACTACGCCAACAACAAGTTCGGCTTCGACAAGGGCGACCTGTCCCACGTCAAGTCCGTGACCTCCGCCCCTGTCGGCTCCGGCCCCTACACCTTCGAGAGCTATTCCAACGGCGCTGTGACCCTGCAGAAGAACGCCACCTACTGGAAGGGCGAGCCCAAGATCGACACCGTCATCTGGCGTGAGATGCAGGATGTGGATAAGATCCCCGGCGTCGTCTCCGGCACCATCGACATCACCGATCCTTCCTACTCCGCTGAGGCTGCTGAGCAGATCAAGAAGGCCAACTCCAACGGCGAGATCTCCGGTGACGTCCTGCAGACCGACCTGGTGGCCAACCTGGGCTACGGCTATGTCGGCTTCAACGCCAACCGTGTGAAGGTCGGCAACGGCAACGGCGGCGATGAGGCCTCCAAGAACCTGCGTAAGGCCATCGCTACCATTATCGCTGTGTACCGTGACGTGGCTGTGGACTCCTACTACGGTGAGTTCGCCAACGTCATCAACTACCCCATCTCCGACACCTCCTGGGCCGCTCCCCGTGTTACGGACGAGGGCTATAAGGTCGCCTTCTCCGTGGATGTGGACGGCAATGACATCTACACCGACGGTATGTCCGCCGAGGATAAGTACGCCGCTGCCAAGCAGGCCGCTCTGGGTTACTTCGAGGCTGCCGGCTACACCGTCACCGACGGCAAGATCACCGCGGCTCCCGCGGATGCCCGCATGGACGCTGAGGTCATGGTCGGCGGCAGCGGCACGGGCGACCACCCCACCTTCATGGCTCTGACCCTGGCCTCCGACGCTCTGAAGGAGCTGGGCTTCAACCTGATCGTCACCGATATGTCCAACTTCTCCGAGATGACCAACGCCATCAACGCTGGTAACGCGGACATGTTCGCCATGGCGTGGCAGGCCACTCCCGACCCCGATATGTTCCAGATCTATCACAGCCAGGGCGGTTCTAACGAGAAGTCCTACTGGATCAAGGATGCCGAGCTGGATGACCTGATCATGCAGGCCCGTCAGTCCACCGATCAGACCTATCGTAAGACCCTGTACAAGGAGTGCCTGGACATCGTGGCCGACTGGGCCGTTGAGATCCCCGTCTATCAGCGCCAGAACTGCGTCATCATCTCCAGCCAGCGCGTGAATCTGGATACCGTGACGCCCGATATCACTACCTATTGGCAGTGGTACAACGATCTGGAGCTGCTGGACCTGCAGTAAGCGCCTGATCCGTACATCTGATCTTCCTTAAAGACCCAAAAGTCTTTAAGACGGCTACCCTGCGGCTGCAAAGCCGCAGGGTAGCCTATCACCGGACTCTTTTTGCGTATGAGTCAGGCGGTTCGACGCCCGTGCCGGAACGACTGCCTGATACGCAGAATCACATTAAAAAGGACAGCGGCCCCTGGCGCGGGGCGGCTGTCAGCAAAACGGAGGGATTGTATGCGCAAATTCTTAGTCAAACGCACGCTGCTATCGATTGTGATCCTGTTTTTTGTGACATTCATCATCTATGTATTGATGCGCTGTCTGCCCGCCTCCTATGTGGAGACCATGGCGCGGCAGCTGTCACAGGCACCCGGCTCCAGGCCCTACGAGGAGTGGCTGGCGCAGCTCAACGCCCAGTACGGTCTGGATCTGGATCTGATCCCCGGCTTCCTCGTACAGCTGAAGAATCTGGTCACCGGCAACTTCGGCGACAGCTGGAAGTACACCGTTCCCGTGCTCCAGAAGTTCAACGAGGTCATCTGGGTGTCCTTCATCATGGGCGCCATTTCGCTGGTGTTCGAGCTGCTGATCGCGGTGCCGCTGGGCATCATCGCCGCCACCAAGCAGTACAGCGTGACTGACTATACCGTCACCACCGTGGCGCTGCTGGGCATGTCCCTGCCGACGTTCTTCTTCGCCACCCTGCTGAAGCTGGTGTTCTCCGTGAAGCTGGGGTGGTTCGATCTGGTGGGCCTGACGGGACGCGATTTCAACTCCCTCAGCCGATTCGGACAGATACTGGATATGGGCAAGCATCTGGTGCTGCCCATCGTGACACTGGTGTTCATCTCCATCGGCTCGTGGATGCGCTACGTCCGCACCAACATGCTGGAGGTGCTGAATGCCGACTACATCCGGACCGCCCGCGCCAAGGGTCTGTCCGAGAAGAAGGTCATTTACCACCACGCCTTCCGCAATACGCTGATCCCGCTGGTCACGTTCATCGGCGGCAGCCTGCCCGGCCTGTTCGCCGGCGCGCTGATCACCGAGACGCTGTTCGCCATTCCCGGTATCGGCTACATCTCATACAATGCCATGGTGGCCGGTGATATTCCGTTCTCCATGTTCTACATGACGTTCCTGGCCATCCTGACGCTGCTGGGCAACCTCATCTCCGACATCCTGTACGCCGTGGTCGACCCGCGGGTACGCATCGCTTGAGAAGGGAGGACGTGAAGCATGAGTTATTTCGACGATAAGAAAGATAAAGATCTGTCCGCTCCCGGCCACGGGCAGGGAATGCCCGGCAATGATGCCCGCCGACGCTCCTACGAGCTGAACGAGGAGTACGCGGGCAAGGACAACACGCCCTCCGAGGACAACAAGGAGGATTACTCCCTGAACGATGACCGCCGCGTCAAGGTGCTGTCCCCCGGTACGCTGGTGGCCAAGCGCTTCTTCCGCAACCGTTTGGCGGTGGTGGGTCTGACCATCCTGGCCGTCATGTTCATCTTCTCCTTCATCGGTGGTCTTGTCAGCCCCTACGGGCAGGACGAGGTGTTCTACCGCGACGACATCCAGATGAAGGAGTACGCCGCGCTGTCCGAGAACACCGAGTACCGCTATCTGGTGGCGGACGGGCAGGAGTTCGGCGCCGTGCTGCAGGCACAGCTGACGCTGCACATGGGCAAGGATGAATCCTTTGCCTACAAGGGCACGACCTATGACATCACGGAGGAGGGCGACAGCCTGTACTCCGTGTCGCAGGGCGGTACGCTGCTGGCGGTGGCCTATAAGGACATCGTCAACCCCAGCGTCACCGGGGAGAAGTTCAGCTTTACCTTTACCTTCAACGCCCTGAAGGCCCATGTCAACGGCGAGACGGAGTTCGCCGCCGACGGTAAGACCTATGCGCTGGACGACGGCAGCGTCATGCTGAACGGCGAGGAGATCGCCTATATCAGCCGCTACGTCATCCAGTCCAAGGTGGCCGGCACCGTGATCTCCAAGGAGTTCAAGGAGCGGATCATCGAGGCCGCCGAGAAGGGCGAGACGCAGATCGAGTACACCAATGAGAACGGCGAGATCCGCGAGATCCAGCTGGAGTACAATCCCGCCAAGTACCAGTGGTCCATCAAGGAGGGCACCGTCACCCGCGTGTTCGACGCCTATTCCTTCCCCACAAAGACCCACCTGCTGGGCACCGATAAGAACGGCATGGATATGCTGACCCGCCTGATGTACGGCGGCCGCGTGTCCCTGTGCATCGGCTTCATCGTCGTCATCATCTCCGCCACGCTGGGCGTGATCCTGGGCGGTATTTCCGGCTACTTCGGCGGCTGGGTGGATAACCTGATCATGCGTATCGTGGATATCTTCTACTGCATCCCCTCCACGCCGCTGATCATCATTCTGGGCGCGGCCATGGACGGCATGCGCGTGGACCCGCAGATCCGTATGCTGTACCTGATGCTGATCCTGGGCTTCCTGGGCTGGCCGGGCATCGCCCGTCTGGTCCGCGGCCAGATCCTGTCCCTGCGCGAGCAGGAGTTCATGACCGCCACCGAGGCCTGCGGCATCAGCGTGTCCCGCCGTATCTTCCGGCACCTGATCCCCAACGTGATCCCGCAGCTCATCGTCAACTGCACCATGAGCCTGGGTTCCACCATCATCACCGAGGCGACCCTGTCCTTCCTGGGTCTGGGCGTCAAGTTCCCCTTCGCATCCTGGGGCAACATCATGAACGACGTATCCAACTCCTACGTTCTGACGGAGTACTGGTTCATCTGGATCCCCGCCGGTATCTGCCTGATGCTGACAGTGCTGGGCTTCAACTTCGTGGGCGACGGTCTGCGTGACGCGTTCGACCCGAAGATGAAGCGCTGAGAAAGGAGAGGATCGGAATGGCTAAGAAACACAACGACGGTTATCTGTCCGCAAAGGAATCCCGCCGTATCTCCAAGGAGAACCGCAAGATCACCAATGAGCTGGAGAAGAAGCGGAAGCGGAAAAACGTGCCGGAGACGGAGTACCTGACCCAGATGCACGATCCCAGCAACGCTGTGGAGTTCGATAACCTCCACACCTACTTCTTTACCGACACCGGCGTGGTCAAATCCGTGGATGGCGTCAGCTTTTCCGTGCCCATCGGCAAGACCGTGGGCGTGGTGGGCGAGTCCGGCTGCGGCAAGTCCGTCACCAGTCTGTCCCTGATGCAGCTGCTGCAGCGGCCCCAGGGTCAGGTGGTGGAGGGCGAGATCCGCCTGAATCTGGGCAATAAGGCCTACGATGTCACCAAGACCCCCGACTCCGTGATGCAGCACCTGCGGGGCAACATCGTCTCCATGATCTTCCAGGAGCCTATGACCGCGCTGAATCCGGTGTTCCGCATCGGCGACCAGCTGGACGAGGTCATTGCCCTCCACGGCGAAAAGGGCCAGACGGAGGAGCAGATCAGAGAACGCTCCATCAAGCTGCTGGAGATGGTGGGCATCGCCAACAGCGAGGGCGTGTACAAAAACTTTCCCCACGAGCTGTCCGGCGGTATGCGCCAGCGCGTGATGATCGCCATGGCACTGGCATGCAGCCCCCGCCTCATCATCGCCGACGAGCCCACCACGGCACTGGACGTGACCATTCAGGCGCAGATCCTGGACCTGCTGCGGAACCTGAAGGATAAGATCAATTCCTCCATCATGTTCATCACCCACGATCTGGGCGTCATCGCCGAGATGGCGGACTATGTGGTGGTCATGTATGCCGGCCGCATCGTGGAGCAGGGTACAGCGCAGGAGATCTTCGCGCATCCCGCTCACCCCTATACCATCGGCCTGATGGCCTCCAAGCCTGTGGTGGGCCGTCAGGTGGAAAAGCTGTACTCCATCCCCGGCAAGGTGCCCAACCCCATCAACATGCCGGATTACTGCTACTTCAAGGATCGCTGCGAGATGTGCGTGGCACAGTGCAGCGGCGAATATCCCTGTGAGGTCAGCATTTCCCCCACCCACAAGGTCAGCTGCTACCGCTACTACGACGGCAAGCGGCCCGATCTGGAGGAGCAGGTGGAGCGGGAAATGACCGGCAGCGCCGACAACGGAAAGGAGGGTGAATAAGATGCCGTTCTGGAAAGCAGGTAAGAATGACGATCAGGTCCTCGAGGAGCTGAAAGAGACTCAGAAGCAGAATGCCGACGAGTTTGTCAAGGAGCAGGCACACAGCCAGAAGGCGAAGAAGCCCTCTCTCACCGTGGACAACGATTTCACTCCCGTGGAGTATGATCCCCAGTACATTCTGCAGGTCAACCACCTGAAGAAGTATTTCCCCATCAAGGGCGGCATGGTGTCCAAGACTGTGGGCTATGTCAAGGCCGTGGACGGCGTGACGTTCAACCTCAAGCGCGGCACCACCATGGGTCTGGTGGGCGAGTCCGGCTGCGGCAAGACCACCACCGGTCGCACCATCCTTCGGCTGTACGACGAAAAGACCTCCGGTCAGGTGCTGTTCAACGGGCAGGAGATCTACGACCTGTCCGCCAAGGAGATGCGCGCCATGCGCACCAAAATGCAGATCATTTTCCAGGACCCGTTCTCCTCGCTGTCCCCCCGTATGCCGGTGGGCGAGATCATCGGCGAGGCCGTCCGTGAGCACAATCTGGTGCCCAAGGAGGAGTTCGACGACTATATCGACAAGGTCATGGACAACTGCGGCCTGCAGCCCTTCCACAAGGACCGCTATCCCCATGAGTTCTCCGGCGGCCAGCGGCAGCGTATCTGCATCGCCCGGGCGCTGGCGCTGAACCCCGAGTTCATCGTCTGCGATGAGCCGGTGTCCGCGCTGGACGTGTCCATTCAGGCGCAGATCATCAATCTGCTGAAGGACATTCAGGAGAAGTACAACCTGACGTATCTGTTCATCAGCCATGACCTGTCCGTGGTGGAGCACATCTCCGACACGGTGGGCGTCATGTATCTGGGCAATCTGGTGGAGTACGGCGCCACGGAGGACATCTTCCGCAACCCGCTGCACCCCTACACCAAGGCTTTGTTCTCCGCCATTCCGGTGCCTGATCCCACGGTGAAGATGAACCGGATCGTGCTGGAGGGCAGCATCCCGTCTCCCGCCAATCCGCCCAAGGGCTGTAAATTCCACACCCGCTGCGCCAACTGCATGGAATGCTGCAAGGAGGAGATCCCCGTCCAGCGCGAGCTGGAGCCGGGCCACTTCGTGGCGTGCCATCTGTACGATAAGTGATGGCAAAGAAGCGGACGTATCAGGACGACGATGGGCGCACCATCGCCGATATGAGCGGTATCGAGCCGTCGCCCGTGCTGTTTCCCCGCCTTCCCAGGAAGGAGAAGCGGTCTCAGGCACCGCAGGGCGCCGGCGACCGTCCGTGGGAGGGGCAGGAGCAGTTCACCGAGGAGCAGCGCCGCGCCGCCATGGGCGGCGCACTGAAGGCGGCTATGCTCATCGCCGGGGTGTTTATCGCCGCCGGGGCTGTGGCCATTCTCGTGATGCAGTTCATCTGGAACCATTAAAACCGGCGCTGCTCCGTAGCGCTCCATAAGATCTCCGCTGACAGCGGCTTTCCGGCCCTGTCAGCGGAGGTCTTTTTTTGCGCCCCGGTATATTTGGGGACGAGCCGTCATACAAGTGAATATCACACGGGAGGGGGAGCAGAGCATGGAGTTGAGCTATGCCATCGCGCGCTACGAGCAGGCGTTGGAGCTGCTGCCGGTACGCTGGCAGCAGCTGGCGCGGCGTCTGCCGGACTGGCGCAAGGCGCAGGCGGAGGAGTTCCGGCTGCGGACAGGACGGCCGATGACAGTGCTGACCTGTGAGGGGGAAATACTTGTCAGCGATGAATTGCCAAGGCCTCTGGTCACGCAGTCCGATCTGGAGCAGCTGTGCGACATGGTGACGGGCTATTCCCGCTACGCCGTGTCGGAAACGCTGAGCAAGGGCTATCTCGTCGGGCGCGGCGGCTTCCGGGTAGGCGTCTGCGGCACCGCCGTCCTGCGGGACGGCGTCAATACCAACCTGCGGGACATCTCCTCAGTGGCGGTGCGCATCAGCCGGCAGGTGCGGGGCGCAGCGGAGCCGATGCTGGGGGAGCTGTGGGGCGCGGAGGGCTTTCTCAGCACCCTGCTGCTGGCGCCGCCGGGCGCGGGCAAGACTACGCTGCTGCGGGATATGATCTGCGCCCTGTCCGACGGCGGCGAGACGCGGCCCGCCTGCCGCATGGGGGTGGTGGACGAGCGGGGAGAGCTGGCCGCCATGTACCGGGGCGTGCCGCAGCTGGAGGTGGGCGCCCATACCGACGTGCTGGACGGCTGTCCCAAGGCGCTGGGCATCACCATGCTGCTGCGGGCGGCCAACCCGCAGATCATCGCGGTGGATGAGATCACGGCGGAGGAGGATCTGCGGGCCATGCTGGCCGCCGCCAACTGCGGCGTGAAGCTGCTGGCCACCATCCACGCCGCCGACCGGGAGGAGCTGGCGCGCAAGCCGCTGTTCGCCCGGCTGCTGGAGACGCAGGTGTTCCAGCGGCTGGTGACCATCACCGTGGAGGGCGGACGCCGGATATACCGGACGGAGACGCTGTGACCGGCAAGCTGCTGGGAGCGGTCTGCATCGCCTGCGGCGCCGTATGGGGCTGCATCGCCCGGTACCGGCAGCTGCGGCAGCGCCGGGAGCTGGTGCGGGCCTTTATGCAGGCGCTGGGGCACATGGAAGCGGCCATCCGCTGGCAGCGGCAGTCCATGACGCCGCTGCTGACGGAGCTGGCACAGCGGCCACGCTGCGGCGCATACTTTGCCGCTATCCTGAAAAATGTGGAAAGCAATATACCTTTACAATCCGCTTGGGATAATGCGTTCTCCGCATTGCCAGACGCGGAGACGGCAGACATCCTGCGGAGCGTAGAGCTGACCGGCGATGAGACGTGCCTGCTGACGGGGCTGCAATACGGCCAGCGCCGGCTGCGCCAGCTGGCGGAGCGCCGGGAGCAGGCGGATACACGGGATCGCAGGCTCACCGGCGCGGCGCTGTTCTCCGCCGCCGGGCTGCTGGTGATCCTTCTGATTTGAGGTACGACATGGACGTTGATCTGATTTTCAAAATTGCGGCCATCGGCATTCTGGTGGCGGTGCTGAACCTGCTGCTGGTGCGCAGCGGCCGGGAGGAGCAGGCCCTGATGACCACGCTGGCCGGTCTGGTGGTGGTGCTGATGATGCTGGTGCAGCAGATCAGCGACCTGTTCGATCTGGTCAAGACGCTGTTTTCCCTGTAACCCATGGAGACGGTGATGCGACTGAGCGCCCTGTGCCTCACCGGGGCGCTGCTGGCGGTGCTGCTGAAGCGGACGAACCCGGACATAGCGCTGCTGCTGGCGCTGGCGGTCTGCGGCGCGGTGCTGCTGGTGCTGGCGGAGCCGCTGGGGGAGATACGGGACTTCTTCACGCAGCTGTCGGATTGGGGCGGCCTGCCCACGGAGCTGTTCGCGCCGCTGGTGAAAACCGTGGGCATCGCGCTCATCAGCCGGACAGGCTCCGACCTCTGCCGTGACGCGGGGGAGGGGGCCATGGCGTCGCTGGTGGAGACGGCGGGAGCCGTCACCGCCATTCTCGTCTCGCTGCCGCTGTTTCAGGCGGCGTGGGACATGCTGCGCTTGCTGCTATGAGGGGCGTGCGGGTATTTTTAGCCGCGGCGGCGCTGCTGTGGCTGCTGGCGGTACCGGTGCAGGCGGCGTCCGTGCCGGACAGTGTGACAGATGCCCTGCCGCCGGAGGCCGCCGCCCGACTGGAGGGGCTGGATGAGGGCACCGACCACACCACATGGTCGGAGGGGCTGTCCCGCCTTTGGCAGGAGGCCCGGCAGTATCTGGGAGACGCCCTGCGGGAGAAGGCCTCCGGTGCGGCGCTGCTGCTGGGCGTGGTACTGCTGTGCAGCGTGGCGGAGAGCTTCTTCGCAGCGGCGGAGCAGCCCGCCGTGCCGCAGTTCGTACCGGTGGCGGGGGCATTGGCCATCACGCTGGTGGCCGCCGGGGACTTCAAGCAGATGATGGGACTGGGGGTGGAGACCATGGAGGAGTTGGACGTGTTTGCCAAGGCACTGCTGCCCACACTGTCGGCGGCGGTGGCGGCCAGCGGCGGTATTGCCTCCGCCGGCGCCAAGCAGGTGGCCACGGTGTATTTTACCAACCTGCTGCTGACGGTGATCCGGAAGCTGCTGCTGCCGCTGCTGTACGCCTGCATCGCGGCGGCCGCCGCCGACGCCATGGTGCCGGGGCACAGCCTGAAAAAGATCGGCGCGGGCATCAGTAAGGCCGTGACCTGGGCGCTGACGGCGTCCATGGTGGTGTTCACCGGCTTTCTGACCCTGACCGGCGCGGCCACCGGCGCGGCGGACGCCATGACGGTGCAGATGACACGCAGCGCCATCGCCACGGCGGTGCCGGTGGTGGGCTCCATCATCTCCGAGGCCACGGGGACGGTGCTGGCCGGGGCGGGCGTGCTGAAGGGCGCTATTGGCATCTTCGGGATGCTGGCGGTGCTGTCTATCTGCCTGACGCCGTTTCTCAGCATGGCGGTGCAGTACCTGCTGTACAAGCTGACGGCGTTTCTGGCGGGCACCGTCACGGAGGGACCGTTGGCGGGGCTTATCGACGCGCTGGGCACGGCCTTCGGCCTGATGCTGGGCATGACCGGCAGCTGCGCGTTGCTGCTGCTCATCTCCATCACGTCTTCCGTATCGGCGGTGCTGCCATGATCGGGGCGCTGCGGACATGGCTGCTGTCCATCATCGCAGCCGGGCTGGTGCTGGCCATTCTGTATGCACTGGTGCCCCGGGGGCGCTTGCGCCCCATCGTGCGGACCACCGGCGGCGTGGCACTGATGCTGGTGATCCTCCAGCCGGTGCTGGGGTTCGACTTCCGGGACTTCGCGGTGTCCTACGACGACTACGCCCAGGAGATCCAGGCGCTGACGGAGGAATACCGGGCGGCGGACACAGCGGAGCTGGCTGCTATCATAGAGCAGCGGACCGCCGCATATATATCGGACAAAGGCGCGGCGCTGGGGGTGACATGCCATGCCGAGGTGGAGACGGAGCTGCGCTCCGGCGTGCCCTATCCCTGCGCGGTGACTCTGGACGTGGAGAGAGACGAGGCGCTGGCCGCCTGCATCGCCGCCGATCTGGGTATCGGTGAGGAGCGGCAGACGTGGCAGACGCCCCGTGCGAGGTGACGTATGAAGCTGGAGAAGTGGACTGGACTGCTGAAAAAATACAGGCTGGCGGCGCTGGTGGTGCTGCTGGGGGTGGTGCTGATGCTGCTACCCACCGGCGGCAGCAGGGCGCAGACCTCCGGCGACAGCAGCGAGCTGCCGGGGGAGGTCTATTCGCTGGAGGAGACGGAGCAGCGCATGGCGGAGGTACTGGGCACCATCGACGGTGTGGGCCGCGTGCGCATCATGCTGACGCTGCGCGCCGGCTCCACCCTGCGTCTGGCGGAGGACAGCAGCCTGTCCGACAGCACCGGCGGCCAGACCAAGCAGGAAAAGCAGGTGCTCACCGTTAACCGCGGCAGCGGGCGGCAGGAGGTGGTGGTCACCCAGCAGCTCTACCCCACCTATCAGGGGGCGGTGGTGGTCTGCGAGGGCGCCGGCAGCAGCAGTGTGCGGCTGGCGGTGGTGAACGCCGTGTCCGTGCTGACGGGGCTGAGCAGCGACAGGATCTCCGTGGTCAAGTGGAAGTCATAGAAAAATGGAGGAGGAGTTGGAGCATGAAACAGGTATGGAAACGGCGCGCGGTGGTGGCGGCGGTACTGCTGCTGGTGGGCACCTCGGTGTATCTCAACTGGCGCTATACCGGCAACGTGGAGAACAGCGGCAAAAAGGTGCTGGGACAGTCGGCGCTGGTGAACGGCGAGACGACGGACGCGGAGGTGACTGCCGCCAGGGACGACTACTTCGCCACGGCGCGGCTCAGCCGCAAGCAGGCCCGCGACACCGCCATCAGCATGCTGCAGGAGGCACAGGTGGATGAGAACGCCGCGGAGGACGTGCTGAACGAGGCGTCCCAGACCTTGCAGGTGCTGGCGGCCTACACCGTGGCGGAATCTCAGATCGAGAGCCTGGTTGTGGCCAAGGGCTACGCCGACTGCGTGGCGTTTATGGGGGAGGATTCCGTCAGCGTGGTGGTGTCCGACCCGGATGGGCTGGACGCGGTGGACGTGGCCCGCATCAAGGATATCGTGGTCAGCGAGACCAGCTACACCCCGGATCAGATCCGGATCATGGAGGCGGGGACCTCCGCCGCGTCCCAGACCGGCAGTACCCAGGACGCGGAGGTGCCCACCGGTGCCGTGCAGACCGAGGAACAGACGGATGACGCAAAATAGGTGTTGTATTCCGGCGCAAAAAATGGTATACTGAACTGAATCACGAAAGACAGCGCAAGGAGATAACGCAACATGGCTGAAAATAAGGAATACATGATCCATCAGGAGGAGGACGGCGCCATCCAGATCTCGGAGGACGTGGTGGCCTCCATCGCCTCCACCACCGCCGCGGAGGTGGACGGCGTCAGCGCCATGATGAGCGCAAATGTGTCCGATCTGATGGGCGGCAAGAAGATGTCCGCCAAGGGCGTCCGGGTGGAGATGGACGGCGAGGGCATCGTGGTGAACCTGTTCATCGTTGTCCGCTACGGCAGCGCCATCGGCGACGTGGCCAAGAAAGTCCAGCAGATGGTACGCACCGCGCTGGAGGGCATGACCGGCTTCGCGGTAACGGCGGTCAACGTCCATGTGGGCGGCATCAGCTTCAACTGAGCACAGCGAACTGAGAGAGAAAAGGATATACGGTTATGACACGCAATACGGCCCGCGAGATCGCCATGCATCTCGCCTATGAACTGAGCTTCAATGACCTGCCTGTGGAGGAGTTTCTGGACCTGCAGCTGAGTGCGGAGAACTTTGCCGCGCTGGCGCCGGAGCATCCCATCTATGCGGAGCGGCCCAACGCCAAGCAGGAGGCGTATATCCGCCGCCTTGTTGCCGGCGTGGCGGAGCACGCGGCGGAGCTGGACAGCGACATCGAGAAGTACGCCAAGGGCTGGCGGTTCGAGCGCATTTCGCTGGTGGCCTCCGCCATCATGCGGGTGGCTATGTACGAGATGCTCTACATGGCGGACATTCCCGCCGGCGTCGCCATCAACGAGGCAGTGGAGATCGCCAAGAACTACGAATCGCCGGAGGTGGTGAAATTCATCAACGGCATTCTGGGCAGCTTCGTCCGGGGCGAGCTGAAGGAGTAAAAAAAGAAAGGCAGAGCTTGCGCTCTGCCTTTTCCGCATGGAACAAGGAGGGCGGCATGGACGAACGGCATGTGTTTACCGTCACCGAACTGAATAATTGCGTCAAGGAGCTGGTGGAGTCCGTGCCCGCCTTCGGAGACCTGCTGCTGCGGGGCGAGGTGTCCAACTACAAGGTGTACCCGTCCGGACACCACTACTTTACGCTGAAGGACAGCGAGAGCGCGCTGCGGTGCGTGATGTTCAAGGGCTCGGCCATGAAGCTGCGGTTCAAGCCGGAAAACGGCATGCAGGTCATCGCCTCCGGCCGCATCAGCGTCTACCCGCGGGACGGCGCGTACCAGCTGTATTGCAATGGCCTGTCCGCCGACGGCGTGGGCGACCTGTATGTGGCCTTCGAGCAGCTGAAGGACAAGCTGTACCGGGAGGGACTGTTTGATCCCGCCCACAAAAAAACGCTGCCAAAATTCCCCCGGCGCATCGCCATCGTCACCTCCTCGGCGGGGGCGGCGGTACACGACATGATCCGCATTCTGCGCCGCCGGTATCCCATCGCCAAGGTGCTGCTGCTGCCGGTGCGGGTACAGGGGGCGGAGGCGCCGCCGGAGATCGTGGGCGCTATCCGCTACGCCAACCGCTATAAGCTGGCGGACGTGCTCATCACCGGACGGGGCGGCGGTTCTCTGGAGGACCTGTGGGCCTTTAACGACGAGCGGGTGGCCCGGGCCATCTACGAGTCGGAGATCCCGGTGATCTCCGCCGTGGGACACGAGCCGGATGTGGCCATCAGCGACTTTGTGGCAGACCGCCGGGCGTCTACGCCCTCCAACGCGGCAGAGATCGCCGTGCCGGACATGGCGGAGCTGCTGCGGTACTTACAGGGTACGGAGGAGCGCATGGCCCAGAGCCTGCTCCACGGCCTGCGCCGTCAGGAGGAGCGTCTGGCGGCCCTGGAAAAGAAGCGGGTGCTGACAGACCCCGCTGCCTTTCTGGCGGACCGGCGCCTGTATCTGGATCACACCGTCCACCGGCTGGCCGCAGCGGCCAGAAGCTGCGTGGACGGGGAGGGCCGCCGGTTCGCAGCGGCGGCTGCCGCGCTGGACGCCCTCAGTCCGCTGAAGGTGCTGGCACGGGGCTACGCCGTGGCCCAGAGCGGGGACGGCACGGTGCTGAAAAGCACCGCCGATGTGGCGGCGGGAGAGCGTATCCGCGTCCGGCTGGCCCAGGGGAGCCTGCAATGCGACGTGGTGGAGAAGGAGGACTGACATGGCTGCAAAAAAGACATTTGAGGAGAACATGGCCCGGCTGGAGCAGATCGTGACGCTGCTGGAGAAGGGCGACGCCCAGCTGACGGACAGCCTGACGCTGTTCGAGGAGGGCACGAAGCTGGCGGCCCAGTGCCGCAAGGAGCTGGACAGCGCGGAGCAGAAGGTGGTCAAGCTGATGAAAGGCCCCGACGGTGCTCCGCTGGAAACCGATTTTCTCACGGAGGAATGACCATGAACTACGAGACACAGTACGCGGCGTACCAGCAGGCCATCGAGGGCTATCTGGCTGGCCTGTTCACTGCCGACACACCCTATAAGAAACTGTACGAATCCATCCGGTACAGCCTGCTGGCCGGCGGCAAGCGCATCCGGCCGGTGCTGACGCTGGAATTTGCCCGTTTGGGCGGCATCGACTGGCATCTGGCGCTGCCCTATGGCTGCGCGTTGGAGTTGGTGCACAACTACTCCCTCATCCACGATGACCTGCCCTGCATGGACGACGACGACCTGCGGCGGGGCAAGCCCACCAACCACAAGGTGTACGGCGAGACGCTGGCGGTGCTGGCCGGCGATGCCATGCAGCCGGAGGCATTCCGCCTGATGGCGGAGGCGCCCTGCCTGTCGGCAGAGAACCGGCTGGAGGCCGTCCGTACCCTGTCCCGGGCCTGCGGCGCCGACGGCATGGTAGCCGGTCAGGTGCTGGATACCGTGTACGATGTCCGGGACGCGGCGGGGCTGACGGTGCTGAACCGGCTCAAGACCGGCGTGATGATCTCCGCCGCGGCGGAGTTGGGTTGTATTGCCTCGGAAATGCCCGCCTCCATGCGGGCGCAGGCGCTGGTGTATGCCGACGCCATCGGCCGGGGCTTCCAGATACGGGACGATATGCTGGATGTGGAGGGAGACCAGGCCGTGTTCGGCAAGCCCATCGGCTCCGATGCGCAGGAGGGCAAGGTGACGTTCGTGGATGTCATCGGCATGGACGCCTGCCGCCGGGAGGTCGCCGCCTGTACGGAGACGGCCAAGGCCGCCGTGGCGGACTGGCCGGACCACGATTTCCTGTGGGAGCTGGCGGACCGCATGGTGGGCCGCGCAAAATAAGGAAAATGAAAGGTGCGCCTCCGCACTCCCAACAGGGAGCACGGAGGCGCATCTCTTATTGCTCTTTTCCAAAGTCGCACAACGACTGTAAAGGACATTCACTGCACAGCGGACTGCGGGCCATGCACAGCGCCCGGCCGTGGAGCACCATGCGGTGACAGAAGTTGTTGGACTCCTCCGGGGGGATGACCCGGCGCAGCTGCTGCTCCACCTTCAGGGGATCCTTGCTGCCGTCGGTGATGCCCAGCCGTCCTGTGATGCGGATGCAGTGGGTGTCGCAGACGTAGCCCTCCTGCCCGTAGATGTCGCCCAGAATGAGATTGGCGGTCTTACGGCCCACGCCGGGCAGCGTCAGCAGGTCCGCCATGTTGTCGGGCACTTTGCCGCCGAACCGCGCCAGCAACTGTTGGGCGGAGGCCACGATGTCCCGGGCCTTGGCCCGCCAGAAGCCGCAGGACTGGACGTACCGGCCCACCTCGTCCACATCGGCGGCGGCGAATGCCTCCAGCGTGGGGTAGCGCTGGAACAGCGCCGGCGTCACCAGATTCACCCGGGCGTCGGTACACTGCGCCGCCAGCCGCACGGAAAACAGCAGCTCGTAGTCCTTGCCGTAATCCAGGGAGCAGACCGCGTCGGGGTACAGCTCCTTCAGCGCCGCGATGATGGCGGCGATCTCCTGTGTCGTTTTCATGGGCATCACCTCGGTACCCATTATAACAGCGGTTGCAGAAAAAGGCAATCTGTGTTATAATGACCGGACGGAAAGGAGGTGCGGCCATGCGCCCGCTGGCAGACGAAATACGACCCCAGACACTGGACGAGGTAGCCGGGCAGAAGCACCTGCTGGGCGAGGGGGCGCTGCTGCGCCGCCTCATCGAAAACGGCACTGACACCAACCTGATCTTCTACGGCCCCTCCGGCACCGGCAAGACCACCGTGGCCAACATCATCGCCAGGCAGGCGAAAAAGACGCTGTACTACCTGAACGCCACCACAGCATCCTTGCAGGACGTGAAGAACGTCATCGGCGATGTGGACACCATGCTGGCGCCCAACGGCGTGCTGCTGTATCTGGACGAGATCCAGTACTTCAACAAGAAGCAGCAGCAGAGCCTGCTGGAGTTTCTGGAAAACGGCAAGATCACCATGATCGCGTCCACCACGGAGAACCCGTATTTTTATATCTATAATGCGCTGCTGTCCCGCAGCACCGTGTTCGAGTTCAAGCCCCTGACGGTGGAGGAGACGATCCCCGCCGTGGAACGGGCGCTGTCCATTGAAAAGGAGCGCAGCCCGCTGCCCTTCCGGTGGGAGGATACCGTGCCCCGCACCGTGGCCAGCGGCTGCGGCGGCGATGTGCGCAAGGCCGTCAACGCCGTGGAGCTGCTGTACCGCTCAGCAAAGCCGACAGACGGACAACTCTATGTGACAAGGAATGATGCTTTACAGCTTAGTCAGTGCAGCGCCATGCGCTATGACAGGGAGGGGGACGACCACTACGACCTGCTCTCGGCACTGCAGAAGTCCATCCGCGGCTCTGACCCGGACGCGGCGGTGTACTATCTGGGCCGCCTGCTGGTGGCCGGGGACCTGCTGTCTCCCTGCCGCCGCCTGCTGGTCATCGCGGCGGAGGATATCGGCCTTGCCTATCCGCAGGGCATCGTGGTGACGAAGGCCTGTGTGGACGCGGCGTTGCAGCTGGGGCTGCCGGAGGCGCGGCTGCCGCTGGCGGAGGCCGCCGTGCTGCTGGCCACCGCGCCCAAGTCCAACAGCGCGCACAACGCCATCATTGCCGCCATGGAGGACATCCAGCGCGGCGCAGTGGGGGATATCCCCCGCCATCTGAAGAACGTCCATGCCGACAGCACCGGCGCAGCCAAACATGCTGCCTACAAGTACCCGCATGTGTATCCCAATCACTATGTAAAGCAAAGGTACTTGCCGGAGTCGCTGGGGGACAGGACCTACTACGAATACGGGCCCAATAAGACGGAGCAGGCTGCCAAGCGCTATTGGGACGACATCAAGGGGACGTGACCATGGAGCTGCATCTCAACGATATGCTGGAACTGAAGAAGGATCCCCCCTGCGGCAGCCGCCACTGGCAGGTGCTGCGGGTGGGTATGGATATCAAGCTGCGCTGTCAGGGCTGCGGCCACGAGGTCATGCAGCCCCGCCGCAAGGTGGAGAAGATGATCAAGCGCGTTATACCGAAGGAGGAGCTGGAATGAAACCGAAATGGGTACGCTATATGGCCATGGGTATCGCACTGCTGCTGGCGATCGTCATGCTGGTCTCGCTGGTGCTGCCGTATCTGGGACTGTGAGGCGGCCATGAAGCACTGCATCCTTGCCAAGTACAGGCCGGAGGTCTATCCCCGGCGGGAGACGCTGCTGCCCCGAATCCGGGAGATCTTCGCCCCGGCTGTGGAGCTGCCGGGCATTCACCGCGTCGCCGTTTACCCCAACTGTGTGGCCCGTGACAACCGGTACGATGTGCTGATCGTGCTGGACATGGAGCCGGAGGCGCTGCCGCTGTATGATGCCTCCGCGCCGCACCGCCTGTGGAAAGAGGAATTTGGCCCGCTGCTGGCACAGAAGGCCATTTTTGACTTTGAACCGTAAGAACCGCAAGCCCTCCGGTGTACCCGGAGGGCTTGTCTGCTGCCTGCCGGGAAAGGGCCCGTCCTTTTCCCGGCGGTTTTCCTTTTGTGACGGTTTTCTCTGCCGCCATGTCCTATAATGGACGGGCGAGGTGAGGAGCGATGGTGGTGTATCTGGATCGGGTGTTCCTGATGAACCTGCTGGTGGACTACCTGCTCCTGCTGTCGGCGGCACAGCTGTCCGGGCGGACGCTCCGCCGCCTGCGGCTCCTGGTGTGCGCCGTCGGAGGGGGCATCTACGCGGCGCTGACGTTCCTGCCGGGCTGCGCCTTTCTCCGCACGCCGCTGTGCCAGCTGGCTGCCGGTGCCGTCATGGCGCTGTGCGCCTACCGGGGGCGGCGGAAACCGGCGATGCTGTTTCTGCTGCTGTCCGGCGGACTGGCGGGCTTCGTGCTGGCGCTGGGGCTGTGGGCCGGTTCACCCGCGGGACTGTTGGGCCGGGTCTGCCGGGGTGAGGTGAGCTGGCCGCTGATGCTGGGGGCCGCGCTGGGATTTTATGTACTGCTGCGCCTGCTGCTGGGACAGGGCGCGCGTCATGGAGGGGGAGAGCTATTGAAGATCACCATATCCGTCTGCGGACGGAAACAGACCGTTACGGCGCTGCACGACACAGGCAACACCCTGCGGGATCCGGTATCGGGCCGCCCCGCGCTGGTGCTGGAGCGTGGCGCGGCAGAGGCGCTGTGGCCGCCGGAGGTGGCGGAGGTGCTGGCGTCGCCGCTGCCGCCGGAGGAAAAGATGGCGCGGCTCCACCGGCAGGGCGCGGCGGTGACATTTTCACTGCTGCCGTTTCGCAGCGTGGGCACGCCGGCGGGGCTGCTGCTGGCGGCCCGCAGCGACTACATAGAGGTAAATGGACGCCGCTATCCCCGGACGCCTGTGGCGCTGTCGGAGCATCCGGTCAGTGACGGCGGCGGCTACCACGCCCTGTGGGGCGACCCGGAGGGGGAGGAGGTGAGTGCCCGTGCTGAAAGAGCTGCTTCGGCGGCTTCTGACGTTTCTACGGAGACACAGCAGGCCGGATAAGATCATGTACATCGGCGGCAGTGACACGCTGCCGCCGCCGCTGCCGCGGGATGAGGAAGCGGCGCTGCTGGCCCGGCTGGACCAGGGGGAGCTGCCGGTGCGGCAGACCCTCATCGAACGGAACCTGCGGCTGGTGGTGTATATTGCCCGCCGCTTTGAGAACACCGGCATCAACATCGAGGATCTCATCTCCATCGGCACCATCGGGCTTATCAAGGCCATCAACACGTTCCGCACCGATAAGAACATCAAGCTGGCCACCTACGCCTCCCGCTGCATCGAGAATGAGATCCTGATGTACCTGCGGAAAAACAACGGCAGCCGGGTGGAGGTCAGCTTCGATGAGCCGCTGAACACCGACTGGGACGGCAAGGAGCTGCTGCTCAGCGATGTGCTGGGCACAGACAGCGATGTGGTCATGCGGCCCATCGAGGCGGATGTGGACCGTCAGATGCTGGCGGACGCCGTGGCGAAGCTGAGTCCCCGGGAGCGGGACATCATCACCATGCGCTTCGGTCTGGGCGGCTGCAAGGAGCTGACGCAGAAGGAGGTAGCCGACCGGCTGGGCATCTCCCAATCCTACATTTCCCGGCTGGAGAAGCGCATCATCCTGCGTCTGCGCCGGGAAATACTGCGCATGAGCTGAAAAAAGGCTGTGAAGGAAATTTCCTTCACAGCCTTTTGCTGTCAAATCATTGCAGGAACAGGGAGGCGGGACGGTTTATGACCATCATGTTGTAGTACCGCAGCAGGTGATAGTCGTCCTTGTCCAACTTGATGGTGTTCATCAGACGCTCCGTCTCGTCCAGCGGCTCCTTGGAGATCAGCGCTTTCAGCGCGATGGGGGCAAAGAAGGGTGTGGAGCCGATGCCGGACACCAGACCGATGGCCGGTGTGCGGTTGGACATGGGGTTCAGCATGCAGATGTACATTTTCTCCGCCTCATTGATCTGGTTGGTCAGCACCATGTGGGTGATGGTGTCGTAGGCCTTCATCTCGCCGGTAAACAAGTGCTGGCACCGGTCCGGGTCGGCAAAGGATGCCACGCCCAGATACAGCGTGACCTCGATGGCGTCCCGGTCGGCGGCGCGGGAGAAGCGCAGCAGGGAGCGCACCATCTGCCGCACGCGCCCGTCGTAGTAGTACATATACGCCAGCGACTGGTTGAAGTAGTTGTTCTTGGGCAGGGACGTATCCTGATGGAACACCGGCGGCTGATAGTCGATGAAGCACTTGAGATCAATGTCCAGCGCCTGCGCAATGTCGTACAGCGTCTCGATGTCGATGGTGATGGCGCCATTTTCATACTTGGAGAGCGTAGCCTTGCTCTTGTTGATCATGGCCGAGAACTGTTCAATGGTATAACCCCGGCTTTTTCGGTATTTTTTGATACGCTGCCCCACGAAATAGGAAAAAGAACTCATATGCGTCACCTCCTGTGCACATTGCAATCATACCAAACATTTGGTAGGAAGTCAACCATTAGTTTCGGAGCGTGAAACATATTTTCGGCGTATTTTCTCAATAGTAAACCATTCGGTGAAAAAGATAACAAAGGGAAAAGACGCGGTGGATGTACCGGTAAGCAAGCGCATATAGAAAAGCGCCTGACCCGCAAGGGTCAGGCGCTTTCGTGCACATGTAAGGGGAAAAGGGGCTTTACTTGGCGGCGTCCATACCGGCCAGCAGAGCCTTCTTGTTGCCCTCCAGGAAGCGGGCTTTCTTCTCGCCCAGCTCGATGCGGATGGCTTCCATCATGCTCTCCACGGAGGTAACGGGAGCCTTGGCCAGGGTGGCGCCCAGGATGGCCACGTTGGCGCCCTTGGGGTTGCCAATGGACTCGGCAATGCCATTGGCGTCGCAGTACACCACGGTGATGTCGTCACGGACGGCCTTGCGGTCGATGATGCTGCTGTTGATGACCAGCACACCGCCGGGCTTCACATGCTCCTCGAACTTGTCCAGAGAAGGACGGTTCATGGCAACGATCACATCGGCCTTGTCCACCAGGGGGGAGGCCACGGGGTCATCGGAGACGATGACGGAGCAGTTGGCGGTACCGCCGCGCATCTCGGGGCCGTAGGAAGGCAGCCAGGAGACGTGCTTGCCGTCCAGCATGCAGGCCATGGCCACGAACTTACCGATCAGGAGCATGCCCTGACCGCCGAAACCGGCAAAAATGAAGGTTTTTTCCATATTACTCGGCCTCCTTGTCTTTGTACACGCCCAGCGGGTAATAGGGGATCATGTTCTTCTCCAGCCAGTCCAGCGCCTCCACGGGAGACAGACCCCAGTTGGTGGGGCAGGTGGACAGCACTTCGATCATGGTGAAGCCCTTACCCTCCATCTGAAGGCGGAACGCCTTGGCGATGGCCTTCTTGGCCTTGGCGATGTTGGCGGTGTTGTTGACGGCCACGCGCTCAATGTAGTAGGAGCTGGGCACGGCGGACAGCATCTCGCACATCTTGATGGGCAGACCGCTCCACTCCTCGCTGCGGCCGGCGGGGCAGGTAGTCGCCTTCTGGCCGATCAGGGTGGTGGGGGCCATCTGGCCGCCGGTCATACCGTAAATGGCGTTGTTGACGAAGATGGTGGTGATCTTCTCACCGCGGTGAGCGGCGTGAACGATCTCGGCGGTGCCGATGGAGGCCAGGTCGCCGTCGCCCTGATAGGTGAACACCAGAGTGTCCTTGCCCACAGCGCGCTTGATACCGGTGGCAACTGCGGGAGCGCGGCCGTGAGCAGCCTCGTACATATCGCAGTTGAAGTAGTCATAGGCAAACACGGAGCAGCCCACGGGAGCCACGCCGATGACCTTGCCATCCAGGTTCATCTCATCGATGACCTCGGCCACCAGACGGTGAATGATACCGTGGTTGCAGCCGGGGCAGTAATGGAACTGCTTGTCAGTCAGCAGCTTTGTCTTTTCGAACAGTACAGCCATCTTATTTACCCTCCTTCATGCTCAGGATCTTCTCAACGATCTCGGTGGTAGAGGGCATCTGGCTGCCGCAGTGACCGAAGAAGTCCACGTGCTTGGCGCCGTTGATGGCCAGCTTCACGTCCTCCAGCATCTGGCCTTCGTTCAGCTCCACGTCCAGAACGGCCTTCACGCTGGGCTGGCAGCAAGCCTCGCGCACAGCGTCATAGGGGAAGGGCCACACGGTGATGGGACGAACCAGACCGACGTTGATGCCCTTTTCCTTCAGCTCGGCGATAGCGCTCTTGGCGATACGAGCCACGGTGCCGAAGGCGGTGATGATGTAGTCGGCGTTCTCGCAGTTGTAGGTCTCCCACATCTGCTCATTGTCGACGACATTCTTGTACATAGCCTGCAGCTCGTCGTTGTGGACAGCCAGGCTCTCGGTGTCGATATAGATGGAGTTGATGATGCCGCGCTTCGCGGGATCGTCGCCGGGCTTCCAGCCGGTGCAGGCCCAAGGCTTCTTCTCGGGATCCACCTTGTAGTCCACCATCTCGGGCAGCTCCACGGGCTCCATCATCTGGGCGATGATACCATCGGCCAGGAACAGAACGGGAATGCGATACTTCTCAGCCTTGTCGTAAGCGCCCATCATCAGGTCGATGAACTCCTGCACGGAGGAGGGAGCGAAGGTCAGCAGGTGATAGTCACCGTTGCCGCCGCCCTTGACGCCCTGGAAATAGTCGCCCTGAGAGGCCTGAATATTGCCCAGACCGGGGCCGCCGCGCATCACGTTGACGATGACGCAGGGGACCATGGCGCCCGCGCAGTAGGAAATACCTTCCTGCTTCAGGGACACGCCGGGGCTGGAAGAAGAGGTGATGACACGGGCGCCGGTGCCGGCGGCACCGTAGACCATGTTGATAGCCGCGACCTCGGACTCGGCCTGCAGGAAGCAGCCGCCGACCTCGGGCATACGTGCGGACATGTATTCGGGGATCTCCGTCTGCGGAGTGATGGGGTAACCGAAGAAATAGCGTGCGCCGGCACGAATGGCGGCTTCCGCAATAGCTTCGCTACCCTTCATAAGAGTCAAAGCCATGTTTTTTCCTCCTTAGTCTTTTTCAATACGGATTACCACATCAGGGCAGGTGCGGGCACAGGAAGTACAGCCGATGCAGGCTTCCATGTTGATGACCTCCGCCGGATGATAGCCCTTAGCGTTGATGCGAGTCTTGGACAACTCAATGATGTGCTTGGGACAGGCTCTTGCGCACAGGCCGCAGCCCTTGCACAGGTTTTCGTCGATGGTAACTCTTACCACTCTCTACACCTCTTTTCCTCAAATTCCTCTTGCTGTTTGTATCTACTACCCCCGAAAAGGGGAGGTATGCGGGGTTTAATACATATCCTTGTGCGGGTTCTTGGTGTTCAGTCCATACTCGATGTAGGAATCCCAGTCACGGTGCATGTACACGTCGATGGCCACGGGCTTTCCCACATATTTCGGGTCCGGGTCGCGGGCCAGGAAGGCGTCCAGAAACTCCTTCTTGCCGGTGGTATAGGCCACAGGGATACCGGTCAGGTCGACGACCTGCCGCAGCACCTCGTAGCCGTCCCACAGATCGTCCGCACTGGTCATGGTGGACAGGTTGGTATTGTTGATCATACCGGTGATCTGCAATCTGGCATGGGTCTGCATTCCCTCCTGCAGCCGGTGGATCTTCTCCACCGTGCTGGCAAGAGGGCGACGAATATTTACAACGTTCAGCACTTCCAGAGCACCCGGCTCCAGTGCCATAAAGTCCTGATGGTAGCGGCCCAGCGCCGTGGCGCCCACATCGTCGCCGCCCACATCGAAAATGACCGTATCCCAATCCAGTACAAAGGCGGATGACACCTCGGCGGGGAGGGAGAGCGTCTCGATACCGGAGCAGGCGAAGTTGGGAGAGACCAGCCGGATCTCCTTCTGTTCCACCATCTTGCCCCGCTCGGTCAGCCGGAAGTAGGTGTTCACCATATCCAGATCCAGCAGCTCCGTCCTGTCACCGCGGGCGGCTGCCTGCATGGCGAAGTTCAGAGCCAGCTCGCTCTTTCCGCTGCCGTAGTTGCCGATGAGCACTTTGACGTCTTTCATGGATGCAGTGTCTCCTTGCTTATTTCAGGTTCTCCCGGATGGTCTGGCACAGAGCGGTGATGCCCTGAACGATCTTCTCCTCAGGCATGCAGGAGTAGTTCAGACGCAGGGTGTTCTCGTGGCCGCCGTTGGGGAAGAAGGAGCCACCGGGAACAAAGGCCACCTTCTTGGCCAGGCACTTCATCTGCAGGTCCTTGGCGTCCATGTACTCGGGCAGCACGACCCATGCGAACAGACCGCCCTCGGGACGGGTGAAGGTGCAGGGCTCGGGCAGCTCCTTGGCCAGCGTCTCCAGCATCACGGCGCGGCGCTTCTTGTAGCACTCACGGATGGTGTTGACGTGGGCGTCCAGATCGAACATATCGATCCACTTGGAGGTCTCCATCTGACCGACGGTGGAAGCCTGCAGGGAGGCTGCCTGCTCCATGAAGTTGTACTTGGCCAGGATCTCATCGTCGGCGCAGACCCAGCCCAGACGGTAGCCGGGCGCCAGGATCTTGGAGAAGGTACCCAGATAGATGACCAGGCCCTTGGTGTCCAAGCTCTTCAGCGCGGGCATATACTCGCCCTCGAAGCGCAGCTCGCCGTAGGGGTTATCCTCGATGACGGGGATCTCGTACTTGTTGATGATCTCCATGAACTTATGACGGCGATCCAGATCCCAGGTGCGGCCGGTGGGGTTCTGGAAATCGGGGATGACGTAGATCATCTTCACCCGCTCGGTGGTAGCCAGGATCTTTTCCAGCTCGGACATGATCATGCCGCCGTCATCGGTGGGGACTTCGATGAACTTGGGCTCGCAGGCCTTGAAGGCGTTGACGGCGCCCAGATAGGAGGGGCTCTCCAGCAGCACCACGTCACCGGGGTTCAGGAACACGCGGCCGGAGAAATCCAGACCCTGCTGGGAGCCGGAGGTCACCAGAATGTGATCCTTGTCGGTGTGGATGTTGTTCTTTGCCAGCATACGCTCGGCGATCTGCTCACGCAGACGGGGGAAGCCCTCGGTAGTAGAGTACTGCAGAGCGGCGCGGCCATTCTCCTTCAGGACGGCCACGGAGGCCTCCATCATCTGCTCCACGGGGAACAGCTCGGGAGCGGGCATACCGCCGGCAAAGGAGATGATGTCGGGCTGTGCGGTCAGCTTCAGCAGCTCGCGGATCTCGGAGCCCTTCAGCAGGTCCATTCTGCTTGCAAATTGTACCATGAATGTTTTCCTCCTCAAATAATGTTGATTCCGTGAATGCACATTTCGTTCCACTTTGTACATAGCTGATTAAAGCACAAAATCACCGCAAAGTAAATAAAGCGGAGCGGAGAAAAAAGGGGCCGGTTTCATTTTTGGCATTCCAAACAAAAAACCGCGCATTTGTCTCGTCAATTCCACAACGTATTTCAGTGAACGAATCGGCGAAATGCGGGAAAACACAACATACGCGGGGAAAACGGGGGTTTTCCCCACCAGCGGTGGGAATTGCCTTTTGCACGATAACATGCTATACTGGAGCCGCGGGAGGGCGTTCCGCCCGCTCAGAAAAGGAAAAAACTGTTAATTGCCCGACAAGCAGGGAAGGAGGCGCATCCCCATGAAAAAGAAAGAATTCGCGGTGGCGGTGGCACTGCTGAGCGCCAGCTCGGCGCTGTGTCTGCGCATCATGAAAAAGGTGGACGAGAAGCTGCGCCGCGAGAAGGAAAAGCGGACGCGGAAATAAACGAAAAGACAAGGCAAGGGACGGCTTTCGCCGTCCCTTGCCTTGTCTTTCAGAGAATTCAGGTAGCCGCCTTGACCACGGAGGTGATGTGGGGGTTCACGCCCTCATACCAGTACAGGAAGCCCTCCATGTCCACGACATCGCCCACGTTCAGGGCCTTGACAGCCTCATACACGTCGGAGCCGGGGCCGCACAGGTAGCTCTCCACCACGAAGGTGTAGATGCTGTCGTTCAGCATGACGTTAAAGTACAGATCGTCGCCCTCGGAGCCGGAGCCGTCCCAGTTGTACAGGAACGGGGCGCCGGCGTCGTTGGAGGCCACAACGGTCATGCCCTTGAAGGCCACCTTCTCGTTCTGGTGCTGGATCAGCTCGTCGCTGCCCAGCAGGGAGGTGACATCCAGCGCCTCATAGACCTTGGAGCCTTCCAGCAGCTCACAGGTAGCATCGATGATCTCCACCTCGCCGGACCACTCGGCCTTGTAGCCGCTGACGCGGATCTTGGCACCCTCTACCAGCAGGGTGTCGTACTCGTCCTTGGAGCAGGGCATGTTGTACAGGAAGTACGCGCCGTCATCGGCCTGGGTATAGAACGTGGCCACGCCGACGCCGTCCTTCTCCCACCAGCCCTGGCGGGCCTGGATGTACGTCTCCACGATGACGGGGGAATCCACGTCCGCGGCATCGAACTCCGCGTGGGTCATAACGGTGACAGCGGCATCGCCGCCGTCGTCGGGGGTATCCGGCGTATCAGGCTCCGTGTTGGTCTTGCCGCAGCCGGCGATGGACAGCGCCATCACCAGCGCCAGCAGCAGGGTAAAAAGCTTTTTCATGTTGTTACTCCTCTTTTTTGTACCGAAAAACGGTGAATGGGACGGGTGCCGTTTCGCACACCCGTCCCATTATAACGCATTCTGTCAATAAATCAATGCCTGTTTCGCTTTTTCACCAGCTGCACGCCGCCGTAGACGCCCATCAGCGCCCATGTGCAGCCCAGCGTGATGAGCAGCGCCTTTGCCGAAGCGGGAAGCGGCCCCAGATCCTCACTGCCGGCGGACAGGGCGCCCCGCTGATCCAGCCGGTACAGGGACGTAACGCTGTCGTACAGCTTTGCCATATAGGCCGCGTCTACCGTCTCTTTGCGGCGGACGGACTTGGTCACATCCTCGATGAGCTGTCCCGCGGCGTTCCGCAGGGAGGCGGAGCCGTTGTATACCGGCGTGGTGAAGGTGTTGTCCACATTGTCCAGCAGCAGGCGGGAGGCCTTGAGCTTTACGTCGTAGTGCAGCTGGTCGTCCTCGCCCTCCCGGGCCAGATAGTCCTGATAGGCGGCATCCTGCCGGGCCTTGGCGGTGACGGGGACGTAGCCCTCCGTCTGGGCATAGGCGATCTGCACGTCGTTGGTCAGCAGGTACTGGGCGAACAGCCACGAGGCCAGCACCTCCTGGGGATCGTCCTTGTTGAACACGCACACCGACGGGCCCTGGGAGATCATCTGCGGGTGCTCCGGGTCGAACTGGGGCACCGTCATCACCGCCGTCTCGAAGTCCACATATTTGTCGGCGCTGATGTCGCTCAGCGGCGCGTGGGACCCCATCCAGGTGGCGCCGGCGGTGGAGTCCACCGCGAACAGGCACTGTCCCGCGTTCAGGAAGTTGGCGGGGTAGCCGGAGATCTTGAATGTGGAGAATGCGCCGCTGGCGGTGTGGGACGCAATGCCGTACAGCAGCTCCTCCGTGGTGTCGTTGAAGATCTGCACCTCGCCGCTGTCCGTGGAGTAGCCGGCACCCTTCTGCCGCAGCATCTGGATCATCATGTTGTCCGTGGACTTGTAGATGAAGGGCAGCAGCACCTCCTGCCCGTTGACGGCGAAGGTGCCGTCGGGGTTTTTAGCCGCGGCCGCCGCATCGGACACCTCCCACACAAAGTCCCACGTCAGCGTCTCCGGCAGCTCATAGCCCAGCGCCTCCACATAGGTCTTATTCACATAGCACGCCTCGGTGGAGCGCATGAACGGCACGGCGTAGTGACTGCCGGAAAAGCTGCACTCCTCCAGAAACTGGGGGATCATCTCCGCCTGCGTCGGCCCGTCGTACCGGAGGGCACTGCCGCCCAGCCCGTATTGCTCGTCGGCAAACAGGGCGTCCAGCGGTGTCACCACATTGGCGCCGGTGAGGTAGGTGGCGATGTGGTCGGGGTAGGTGATGCACACGTTGGGCGTGGTGTTGGTGGCGATATTGGTGATCACGTCGTTATAGATCTTGCCGTAGTCGGTATACAGCCGCAGCCGCACGGAGATATTGGGGTACAGCGCCTGAAAATCGTCGATGGCCTTGTTGTAGATATCCACCTGGGTCTTGTTGGTGTCGTTCTTGGCCCAGAACGTGATCTCGTACTGCCGGGACTCGTCAAAGCTGTCCGGCACGGAGAAGGCGTTCTGCCCGCGGGAGCCGTGGCAGCAGCACAGCGTCAGCAGGGAGAGCAGCGCCAGCAGCAGCGCGGGGAGCCGCACTTTTTTCATCATCCCTTGGTGCCTCCTCTCGAAACGCCCTCCATGACCTTGTTGCGGAACAGGAGGAACAGCACGATCAGCGGTACGGAGATGACCACCACCGCCGCCATCATGGCGGGGATATTCTCCCGCCCGAAGCCGTTTTCCCGTATGGCCTGAATACCGTTGGACACCAGGAAGTAGTTCTCATCGTCGGTGATGAGGCGGGGCCACACATAGGAGTTCCAGCACTCGATGACCTTCAGGATGACGATGGTCACCACCGTGGGGCGGCAGATGGGCAGCATCACCTTCCACAGGTACTTGAAGTCGGAGGTGCCGTCCACCTTGGCGGCGTAGTACAGCTCGTCGGGGATCTGGGCGAAGTTCTCCTTTAATAGATAGATGTAGAACACCGACGTGACCGACGGCAGGATCAGACCCCAGAACGTGTTGCGCAGGCCGGCGTCCGTGATGGTCACAAAGTTGGTGATGATGACCAGCTCATTGGGGATCATCATCAGTGCCAGAAAGAGTGTAAAGGCAAGATGCTTGCCACGAAAATTCAGCCGCGCGAAGGCGAAGGCCGCCAGCGTGATGACCACCAGCATAATGGCGGTGGTGGCCACGGTGAACACCAGCGTGTTCAGGAAGTAGCGAGCCAGCGGCACGGCGGTGAAGGCATCGTGGTAGTTTTGCAGCGTGGGGGACAGGGTGAAGAACGCGGGGATGCGCTCGGCGCTGTACGCGCTGTAGCTCTTTATGGAGGTCAGCACCATCCAGTAGAAGGGGAACAGCACGATCACCGCCCACAGCGCCAGCAGCACATAGGTGACGGCGCGGCGCACCGCCCTGCGGCGGCGCGCGGCCAGCTCAATCTGCTTATAGTCGGTATGGGAGTCCACAGCGTCGCCTCCTCTCAGTAATGGACGTGCTTCCGGCTCACCAGTAGGTTGATGCAGGTGATGGTCAGCACGATGGTGAACAGGATGATGGCTGCCGCCGACGCGAAGGACGGGTAGCCGCCGGAGTCGCCGTACAGCATGTCGTAGACATAGCCCACCATGGTGTTCATCTGGGCGGCGTTCAGATCCACGCCGAACAGGGCCACCGCGTCGCTGTATGCCTTGAATGCGCCGATGAAGCCGGTGATGACCAGATAGAAGATCATGGGGGAGATCATGGGCAGGGTGATGCGGGTGAAGATGCGCCAGCGGGAGGTGCCGTCGATGCGGGCGGCGTTGTAGTAGTCCTGCTTCACCGAGGCCAGCGCACTGGTGAGGATCAGGATCTTGAAGGGCAGAACCACCCACACGGTGTAGAAGCACAGCACAAACATCTTGGCCCAGTACGGCCCGGCGATGAAGTCCACGCCGGGGCTGCCGAACCAGTGGAGCATCACATTCACCAGACCGTCGGTATAGGCGGTCTTTTTGAACAGGATCATGAACACCAGACCCACCGCCAGCGTGTTGGTGACGTAGGGCAGGAAATACACGGTCTGGAACAGGCCCCGCAGCTTCTCGATGGAGCTGAGTCCCAGGGAGATCAGCAGGGCAAGGCCCGTGGACACTGGTACGGTGATGATGACGAGGATGAACGTGTTTTTCAGTGCCTGCAGGAAGTAGGGATCCCGCAGCACATAGCGGTAGTTGAAGAGGCCCACGCCGGAAAACGTCTGGGACGCGGAGTTGTACCCCTCCTCGAAAGAGTACACGAACACGTCCACCAGCGGGTAGACCATGAACACGCCCAGAAAGGCGATGGCGGGCAGCAGGTACAGCCAGCCCTTGGCATTTCGTTTGTCCATGGTGTCACCTCAGGGTGCAGGCCAGCCGCGTCTGCTCCTCCCGATGGAACAGGAACACCTTATGGGGCTTCAGGGCAAAGCACACCGTTTCCCGGGTGGTATCTACGCGGCTGTCGGCGTTGATGATGGCGCGGATGGCCGCGTTTTCACAGTCCGGGTGGGTGCATACCACGCTGATGTCCCGGCCCATCACCTCCACACGGTCCAGCCCGCAGGTGAGAGGGCCGTCATCGGCCAGCACGAAGCCCTCCGGACGGACGGCGGCGTATACCGGCTGGTCGCCGACACCCTCCGCGTCCAGTACCGCTGCGCCGCCTATGTACAGCCTGCCGTCCCGGATGCGCCCGTCAAAGACATGGATGGGCGGCGTGCCCAGGAATTTGGCGACAAACAGGTTCACGGGGCTGTCGTAGACGTCCTGCGGCCTGCCGATCTGCTGCACCACGCCGTCCCTCATCACCACGATCATGTCGGAGATGCTCATGGCCTCCTCCTGATCGTGGGTGACGAACACGGTGGTCACGCTGGTCTGCCGCTGGATGCGGCGGATCTCCTCACGGGTCTGGAGCCGCAGCCGCGCGTCCAGATTGGACAGCGGCTCGTCCAGCAGCAGCACCCGGGGACGCTTCACCAATGCCCGGGCAATGGCCACGCGCTGCTGCTGTCCGCCGGACAGCTCACTGGGCTTGCGGTCCATCAGACCCTCCAGCTGCACCAGTCCGGCGGCGTCCAGCGCCCGCTCCGCCATCTCCGCCTTGGTGAGCTTGTCCGCGCCCCGCAGGTTCTCCAGCGGGAACGTGATGTTCTGCCGCACCGTCAGGTGGGGATACAGGGCGTAGTTCTGGAACACGAGCCCCACGCCCCGGTTCTCCGGCGGCAGATGGGTCACATCGTCCTCACCGAAGAAGATCTGTCCCTCCGTAGGCTCCAGCAGGCCGCTGATGAGGTTCAGCGCCGTGCTCTTGCCGCAGCCGGAGGGGCCCAGCAGGCCGATGAGCTGTCCGTCGGGGATCTCAAACGTGAAGTCGTTGACGGCGATGACATCACCGCCCGCCTTTTTGTTGCGGTTGGGGAATCTCTTGGTCAGATGTTGCAGCGTGACCTTCATGGCAGTGTCTCCTTGCCTGTATTTTGCGGCCCTCCTCCGCCGGGAGGAAAGGGCCGTCCGCGATATCCGCACCATTGTACCACAGTTCCCGGCGTAAATCTCCTGTTTTTGCAAAAGTTTCCGGAAAATTTTCCGCCGTCCCGTCAGGCGCCCGCCGCGCCGCCGGTACATAGAATGAGGTGAGCCGTTTCCGGCTCGATCCGATATGACCACTTCAAAGGAGGAATATCTCTTGTATACGGAGAGAACGACTGCCGCCGCGGCGGCGGCGCGGGACAGCGCGGCCCGCGACATGGCGCCCCGCAGCGATGCGGCCTGCCGCGAGATGGACGGCCTGCTGCCCGGCACCTGCGGCAATATGGCGTTTCCCTATATCGCCATGCAGCACGAGAACGCCCAGCGCTACGAGAACCGGGAGGCGCTGCTGCAGGGCACGCTGTTCCCGGGACTGGACCTGCCGTTCCGCAAGGAGCTGCGCTCCCGCTTTCCCAAGGTAAACGAGGCCCTGCTGGAGCTGATGGCGCTGGACTTCGCCATCGACGAGCTGGGGCTGTACCTGACCACCCACCCCAACGACCAGCAGGCGCTGGAGCTGTATTGGAGCTACATCCGGCTGGGCCGGGAGGGGCGCGCCAAATATGAGGAGGCCTACGGCCCGCTGCTGCAGACGGACATCACCGAGGGCAGCTTCCGCTGGCTGGATGACCCGTGGCCCTGGGACAAAGGAGGGAACGACTGATGTTTGTCTATGAGAAGAAGCTGCAATACCCGGTGAAGATCAAAAACGCCAACCCCAGACTGGCGGCGCTGATTATTTCCCAGTACGGGGGCCCTTACTCCATTAAGCTACGATAAAGGGTAAAAAAATAGATTAGTCCAGCAGGAGCCGGTAATGGATGGTCAACTGGTTCTGCGCCTTGTCCCAGTCGATGCGCTCGATGATGGAGCGGGCGGCGGTGCAGCGCTGCTCCAGAGTGGCGCTTTCGTTGGTGATGGTGGCCAGTGCCTGCCGAATGGCGCTGCGCATGAGCTTCGGATCGCCGCGCCGGTGGTTCTCCTTCTCGGCATCACGGATGGCATCGTCGATGCGCTGGAGCTGGGTCTGCGCCTCCTCCTTAGCCTGGCGGTATTCCTCCATGGTATCAATACCGGAGAGAAAAGCCTCTCGTAGGCGTTCCAGTCGGCGCTCGGTAGAAACGCGCTGGGTGCGGAGTGTAGCCATAACGTCACCGGCTTTTTCCGTGACACGCAGGATCTCATAGTGAAGATCATCGGCAGTGCTGGCGTCGGCTTGCAGGCGGCGGAGGATGGCATCCTTCAGAATGTCGCCATTGATATGCTGAGACGTGGTGCAGCGGCCCCGCACATAGTTGTTGCATTTCCACCAGTTAGGCTTGGCAAAAACCATGGTGCCGCCGCAGGAGGCGCAGCGGACAAGACCGCTGATCCAGTCCTTGTTGCTGCCGAGGGGGCGGCCGTGGTAGGGCATGGCGGCCTTGGCCTGAGCGATGCGCTGCTGGGTCTGGTTGAACAGTTCCTCGCTGACCAGAGGCTCATGCTTGCCGTCCACAAGAATGATATTGGGATCATCGAAGTTCCGGCGGGAGCGGCCGGCGGGATTCCAGCGCAGCTTGCCGATGTACACGGGATTGCGAAGGATGTACTCTACGGTGCGGTTTTCAAAGGGGCTGCCGCGATGGGTGCGGACGCCGGCGGCGTTGAGCCAGCGGGCCAGCGTATAACAGCCCTCGCCCTCGTTGTACCGGCGGAACATCTCGCGGACATACATGGCCTCCTCCGGCGATGGCGTGAGCACGTTGTCCACTACGGTATAGCCGAAAGCGGGATTGGACTGGAGCTCGCCGCGCCGGTGCTTCTCCTCCATGCCGCGCTTGACGTCCTCGGCGAGGTTGATGGAGTAATACTCGTCCATGGCCTCGATCATGGATTCCATGATGACGCCCATTTTGCCCTCGTCAATAGGCTCCTTGATGGAGATGACGTCGATCTTCAGCTGTTTGCGGAGGATGCTCTTGTAGTACACGGCGTCGTCACGGTTGCGGGCGAAGCGGGAGAACTTCCAGAGCAGGATGGCGTCAAAGGGCTTGGGCTTTGTTTTGGCGGTGGCGATGAGCCGACGGAACTCGTCACGGCCCGTGACCTTACGGCCGGTCTTGGCCTCGTCCACAAAGACAAACTCATCCGGCACCAGGTAGTCGTTGGCGGCGGCCCACTTGCGTATCTCCACCAGCTGGGAGGCGGGGGAAAGCTCCACCTGATCGTCGGTGGACACGCGGATGTAGGCGGCAGCGGTTTTGAACTCAGTCATGGGGGCCTCCTTGTGGGTACCAACTTATATTTATGAGCCAGCCCGTTCCGGGAAACCGGGGCGGGCTGGCCTTTTCTCATCGGCGCTTAAAGTCTACATGGATCACATTGCCTTGTCGCCGGACGCGGAGGGGTTTTTTCTGTATTTATTAAGAATACAGAGTATGGCGGCTCTGTCGTCTTCGGATGCTTGGCGATAGAGCTCAATTAGCGACTGTTCCTCTTTTGTGACGCGGAAACTCCCCGTTACAATTTTTTCATTTTCAACCATGTAGAAGTTTCGCTTCAAAATACTGTCAACATCCATACAGAAGTGATCAGCGAGGAGTTCAAGATGTGTAATGGTGGGTTCAGACAATCCGCGTTCATAGCTGTTGTACAGGGCCTCGGACACTCCGATGGCATCGGCAACTTGTGTGGCGGATTCCCCGCTATTCTCCCGAAGCTTGATAAGCATACTACCGTCCCAGCGGTTTGAAGAGGGGGTTCCGAGTTGGGGGTCATCAGAGAGTCCAAGAAGATAATCTGTGGAGACACAGAATAGTGCAGATAACTGCTTTAAGTTTTCGGCGGTGGGGTAATTCTTTTTATTTTCCCAACCGGAAATAGACGGCGCTTTAACGTTCAAGGTTATAGAAACCTCCTTTTGACTCATGCCGGCGCGTTCACGCGCTTTGAGGATATTGTTGGGGCAAGCGGGCATTTTATCATCTCCTTTTCATTAAGGCATATGTTAACACGGCAAATAGGTTAGGGCAAGACTAATATTTTAGGTTAAACCTATTGACAATAGGGCAAACCTATGCTATGTTAGGTTAAACCTAACTAAGGAGGTGACGATGTTAAGTGGTGAACATTCGATATGTACGCGAAAGACTTGGACTCAAGCAGGGCGAAGTAGCAAAGGCAGTGGGAGTCGCACAGGCAACCTACTGCAACATCGAAAACGGAAAGAGTGCTCCGTCCGTAGACAGTGCGAAAAAAATCGGGAGAGTGCTCGGTGTTGATTGGTGGCTGCTGTTCGAGGACGGAGCAGAACTGACACCGGACGAGGAACGCTTTCTTGAGGACTTCCGCATGGCCAGCGCAGAGGAGCAGGCCGCGATCCGGCGGCGGCTGATACGAAGTGTAAACGGAGGAAACTATGACACCAGAAGAAATGATTCGGCGGGAGCTGAATAAGCGCAGCATGACAATGGCTGCGGCAAGCAGGCGGTCAGGCGTGAAGTATTCGACGCTGCAATCCGCTCTGGCGGGGCGGACGAAGCTGAATGTCTATGCGTATCTGTCACTCTGCCTGCTGCTGAACGTTGACCCGCGTACGTACAGGAATGCTGGATGACTTTATGCAAGTGCTCTTAAAAGAGGGCATGAAAAAACAGCCGAGGGGAGGAGGGAATTGGACGTGAAAAACGCAAAAGAAAAATGCGCTGTCGAACCAAGAGGGGTGGACAGCGCAAGAGTGGTGACGGTGATCGAGACCAAAGAGGAGGTCGGGCACGGTACACCAGAAGATCCGTTTCGTATCGTAGCCAAGTATTGGAGCCTTGACGGGAAGCTGCTGGGGACGTACCCGGTTCAATGAGCCGGAGACATTGAAGCGGCGTCCTCTACGGCAAGTTCCATGCTGATGTAATGCAAGATGGCTGCGATGAATTTCTTCATATCCGACACATCGCGGTTTTCATACTTCCGGATATAATGCGTTTCATCGTTGCCGATCCATACGGCACGACTGGCAGGTGTATTGATTTTTTCATATGTAATGTAGTTAGAGATACATTGGCTTAAGCTGAGTCTCTCAATCTTGTCGCCATTTTCCGGGTACACGTGCTTGCAGTAGTCCTTGACTAAAAACTCCAGGGCTTTCCGGTAGCCGATACCGGCTATCTCATCAAGGCCGCGACTTTCCGCTTCAAGGGCTTGGTTGTAGATTTTCACAAACTGCGGTGACAAGTCTTTGATACTATCCTCGAACTGCTGCGCGGAATAGAACTCAGGCGCACAGTAATCGAGGTAGGGGGACATAGGGCAATCGGGTAGTTCACTGTCCATAAAGTGAGCAACAAAGGGACGGAAACAATGCGGACAGGTATAGAAGACGGCGAGATGGCGATTGCCTAAATCGTCCTTATACCATTCCTCATCTATGCGATTAGGCACGATTGCAAAGTGGCAGAGCGGGCAGGCTTCCGGTTCGCTGTAAGTAACTGGTGTGGGGAATTCGTCTTCAAAAAAGGATTGAGCTTGACGTTTCACCAAATATCCCACCTTTCATCACAAATGTATGTTACGAGAGCATCGAGGGGTCAATGAGCCAGGCGTTCCGGCTGGTCGGAATGGGATGAGTCGTTCACAAAGTGCATCTCCGGGTAGATGTAGGAAAGGCGGCCCGTCAGGTGGTCGATCTTCCGGAGAAGAAAGCGGTCTCTTTTGAGCAGTCTGCTCTTGCGCTCGATCTGGTGGCGCAGACAGTCGATCAGAAAATAAGCCTCAAGAGCATCGTGCGACGTGAAGTGACGCGGCGAGTCAGACATGATTTCACCCCCTTCCGAGGGGTATGGTAGCACATTGGCGAAAAATTAGCAAGAGCCATAGGACAGCCCCGGCGGGGCATAAAAATCAATTATCGAAGGAAGGAGCGTGACGGCATGGCGAAAAGGGAACGGCCGCCCATTACGGTGAAGGCCTACGTCAAGGTGAACGGCGTGGAGACGGACGTGGACACGCTGAACGCGGAGCAGCGCCGACAGCTGGGGACGGCTATCAAGGTGACGATGCTCAACGAGCTTTTCGCCGGGAAGGTCCGCTTCTATCCGGCAAGCGAGGACAACACACAAAGGAGGACAGGGTCATGACAGTATTCGGGTGGATCTGCACCTACATAGGGGCGGCCACGCTGGCCTGCGGCGTGATCCGTCTGGTGGACAAGCTGGGCGGTGGTCACCGTGGGTGAGGTGCGCGGCGTGCCGCAGCCGCCCTGCCGGGACTGCGCTGACCGGCGGGTGGGGTGCCACGGGACCGATGAAAGCGGCGCGTGGCGCTGCGACGCCTACGGCGCGTATCAGGCGGAGATGGACAAGCTCCGGTCCGCCAAGCGGGAGACCAAGGACGCGGCGGACGTGATGCGCTGGTACGCCAGAGCGCGGACGGCGCGGCTGATGCAGCGGCGGAATCTGGATTCAAAAAGGAGGTGACCGCCATGGCGGCGGCAAAGAAGGAATGGCTGTGGTTCGTGGCCTGCGAGGGCCATGTGACGGCCCCGGTGATCGCGGAGAACTGGGAGCAGGCCACCGTGGAGGCGGCCCGGTTCTGGGGCGTCCGGTGGGGCGCCGTGGCGACCATGTGTGAGCTGCAGGAGAAGCGGCCGGTGATACGGAACGTGTGCTGCCGGTGCGGCACATGGTTCCACGGCAGCGGCGTGGTGTGCGACCACTGCCGCAGCGAGGCCGAGATCGAGGAGCGCCGCGCCAGAGCGGCGAAGAAAAACTATTTCCGACGGCTGAACGCCGGGGTGTGATGAAGGACAGGAGGAATGCGCGAATGAGTACGAGTATTGAACAGGCCCTCGAAAAGCTGCGGAAGGCGAAATGCCCTGCCGGACGCTGCGAGGGCGTTGTTTTCAAGCCGGTGGTGCGGGCGCTGGAGGACTTCTGCCGGCAGGACGAGGAGTTCGCCCGGGCAGTGATACAGGGCGGCAGCGTGGAGGATTGTATCAGGGCCACCGTCAAGGGGGCCGGAAACAGCCTGAGCGACCTTGACGCCTACAAGCGGGCGGCGGCATTTTTCTTCCCCGGCTGCGTTGTGACCATGAAGCTGACCATTGTCATGAGCGAGCACGATGTGGCGGCGCAGGAAGCGCCTGTGCCGCAGGAGCACAAGGCGGTGGTGCTGGATCTGACGGACTTTTGGTGAGCGCCATGGTCAACGAAAAGGAGAGGGCCGCCCAACTGGAGCGACTGGCGCCGAAGCCGACGGCGCAGGAGATGGAGCAGGTCAACGATCTGTTCCGGCACTTCCTGTTCAAGCGCTGCGGCAAGGGCGAGATATGGACCACCTGCTGCCGGCGGCATACCTTCGTCAAGCCGGACACGGACAACGCCGACGAGCTGCGCGTCCTGAGCGCGCCGCACACGCCGGAGCCCCGGAACGGCTGGGACCATTCGCCCACGGTGAAAAGGCGCTGCAGGTGCCCCTACTGCGGCGCGGAGGTCACGGTGAAGGAGCTGCGGTACTCCGGCGGGCGGGCCAACCTGTGGAGCTTCCGGCGGGCGGTCATCCTGCGGCAGTGGCGGGGCACCCTGTGGGCCACGGCGTGGGACTGCGACAAGAACTACAGCCGCGTCGGCATGAACGGTGAGCCGATACTGACGAAACTGCCGGAGATGAAGCTGCTGGGCGTGTACCGCTTTACGCCGGGCGTGGCGGAGCAGGCCACGCGGCCGTGGTGGTGCAGCGGCGGCACACCCATGAGCTACCGGCGCCAGACTGCGCCCGGCAAGAGCAACGGACGCAAGGGCGGTATGTGGCAGATCCACTCGCCCTACACCTACTGTGCCGAGCTGGGCGCCAGCTATGACGTGATCGGGCTGCTGGAGGCGGACAAGGGCTTTATGCGTTGGTGCGGCCTCAGAAAGATACATCTCCCCTCGGACGACTTCATTGAGCTGCTGACGGCGTGCTGCTTTTACACCCGCCAGATCGAAATGCTGGTGAAGCTGGGGCTGGAGGACGCGGTGAAGGACCTTGTGGGACGCGGCGTGCGGAACGCCGACATCATCAAATGGGACGCGGACAAGCCCAGAGACTTTATGAAATGCACGCCGAAGGAGGCGATGGCGGCGTGTTCCGTGGGAGAGCCGCTGCGGGTGCTACGGCTGTATATCCGGCACAGGGACACGCCGCTGAAAATGACCATGGAAAACGCGGCGTGGCTCACAGAGGCCACCATCGGCCGCGGCGAGGAGAACTACGCCGTGCGACTACTGAAGCGGCTGGGCGTCACGGCGGAGAAGCTGACGGCCTATCTGGAAAAGAACAGGATAGCGCTGCAGGAGGGCGGCAGACCTGGCTCCGGCACCCGGAGAGGGGCGCTGCAGCTGTACAAGGACTATCTGGATGCGGCGGAGAACTGCGGGATGGACATGGAGAACCCACTGATCCTCATGCCGCGGGACCTTGTGGAAAAACACGACCGGGTGACGGCGGCGTGGAGCGCCATACAGCGCCACCGCCTCCGGGCGCAGAACAAAGAAGTAGAGAAGGCTGCCGCGGAGGCCTACAGAAAGCGGCTGCACCGTTTGTCTGAGAAGTACCTGTTCTGGACGGACGACTTCCTCATCCGTGCGCCCATCAACGCCGATGAGATCGTGGACGAGGGCAAGTCGCTGAAGCACTGCGTGGGCGGCTACGCAGACAGGCACGTCAACGGCCGGACCGTTATCCTGTTCCTGCGCCGGCGGGACAGGCCCCACACGCCGCTGGCGACCATTGAGATGAACGGGAACAGGATCGTGCAGGTACACGGCTACCGGAATGAGCTGGAGGGCTGCGCCGACAACCCGGACCGGGAGAGTGCCAGAAAGCTGTACGCCGGGGTGCTGGATCCATGGCTGAAATGGCTGAAGGACGGAAGCAAACGAGAAAAGGACGGCAGGCCGAAGCTGCCGAAAAAGACCAACAAAAAGAAAAGCAGGAGGAATGCGACATGAATATGAAAAATGAGAGGTGTCCGCTGCAGGCGGAGTGTGAGCGGCGGTGCAGCTTTTATGGCAGGGAAAAGGAGTGCGACTACTATCACGGCAATGCCCGTCCCGGCGCCATGATCGACGAGGAGTTGACCGCGACAGAATTGGAGGCGCTGGATGAGTTGTTCGACCAGCGGGATATCGACATCATCACAGAGGAGATCAACTTCTACAAGCAGCAGGCGGGCATGGCCATTCTGGAGATCGGGAAGCGGCTGGCGGAGGCGAAAAGCCAGCTTTCCCACGGGGAGTGGCTGCCGTGGCTGGAGAAAAAGGTGGAGTTTTCCGAGCGCTCCGCACAGCAGTATATCCGGCTTTGGAAGGAGTACGGCAAATCCGCAACCGTTGCGGATTTGGGCGTCCGCAAAGCCTTGGTATTACTGGCTTTGCCGGAATCTGAGCGGGAGGAGTTCGCCGCCGAAAAGCACGTTGTGGACGGGGCGGAAAAGACCGCCCGGGACATGACGGCCAAGGAACTGGAGGAGGCCGTCCGGCAGCGGAAGATCGCGGAGCTGAAGGCGGATTCTGTACAGCGGGAGCTGGACAAGCAGAAGGAATTTGCCGCCCAGGCGGAGGCAGAGGCGGAAAAGGCCCGGGAGGCGGCGGAGCAGGCCGCCTCCGACGTGCAGGAGGCCAAGGATACCGCCATGGCGGCGCAGAAGGAGTTGGCCCGGGTGCGGGGCGAGCTGGAGCAGCTGCGCAGCCGCCCGGTGGAGGTGGCGGTGCAGACGGTGAACGCCAGTGAGGAGCAGATCGCCGCCGCCAGAGCCGAGGCTCAGGAGGCCGCAGCGGCCAAGGCGGAGAAGCTGACCGCCGAGCTGGACAAGGCCCAAAAGGCACTGGAGAAGGCGCTGGATGACAAGAAGGCGGCGGAGGCCCGTGCGGCAGACGCCGAGCGGGAGCGCAACTCCGCCATGGATGCCGCCAAGAGCTACAAAGCGGAGGCGGAAGCGGCGGCCAAGCGGGCCGCTATGGCTGCCAACGAGGGGCTGACCCGCTTCAAGGTGGTGTTTGACCAGACGGTGGCCAATGTGAACAAGCTGGCGGAGCTGCTGACGGCACTGCCGGACGGGGAGCAGGAAAAGCTCCGGCGGGCGCTGGGGGCGCTGGCCGATCAGGTGCGGCGGGTGAGCGCGTGAACGGCGTGAACCTGCGAAATCCCAAGGCGTACTGTGAGCACCTGCTGCGCATCCGCACCAAGGAGCAGAAGCTGGCGCCGCTGGTATTCAATGAGGCGCAGGAGCATCTGTATGGCGTGATCCGGCAGCAAGCGGCGGCAGGGAAGCCCATCCGCATCATCGTGCTGAAGGGACGGCAGGAGGGCATATCCACCGTGACGGAGGGCCTGATGTTTCAGGACACTGTGACGAGGCCCAACGTGAAGACCCTCATCGTGGCCCACGATACCACGGCCACGGGGAACCTGTTCAAGATGAACAAGCTGTTTTACGACTGCCTGCCCCCGTGGGCGCGGCCCCTGCGGAAGAACAGCAACGCCAAGGAGCTGGTGTTCGAGAACCCCACCCGGGACGACGGCGAGAAACGCCGCCGCCCCGGTCTGCGCAGCAGCATCCGGTGCCAGACGGCGGGCAAGGGCGGCGTGGGCCGTTCGGATACGCTGACTAACGTACATATTTCGGAGTACGCTTTCTGGCCCAGCAACAAGGAGGACCTGCTGCTGGGCGTCATGCAGACGGTGCCCAACGACCCGGGGACAATGGTGGTCATCGAGAGCACCGCCAACGGCGTGGAGCACTTCAAGGCCCTGTGGGACGGTGCGGTGGCCGGCGACAACGAGTGGGTGCCGGTGTTCCTGCCGTGGTACATGGAGAAGGGCTACCGGATGGCCTGCGCCGGCGGCGAGGCGTGGACCCAGGAGGAGCAGCAGCTGCAGAAGGACTTCGGGTTGGACACGGAGCAGCTGATGTGGAGGCGGTGGTGCATCAAGGCCAACTGCGGCGGCAATGTGGACAAGTTCCGGCAGGAGTACCCCAACACGCCGGAGGAGGCGTTCCTGCTGTCGGGCCGTCCGTTCTTCGACAACCGGGCGCTGGCCGTCCGGCGGATGCACGCGCCGGAGCCTGCACGGGTTGGGTGGTTCACCTACGAGTCACCGGAGGAGACAGGCGCAAAGCCGGAGGGCTGGCGGTTTTCCGAGGTGGAAAAGGGCGGCATCCGCATCTGGCAGGAGCCGGAGGAGGGGGTACCCTACGTCCTGGGCGGCGATACGGCGGGGGAGGGCAGCGACTGCTTCACCGCCTTCGTCATCGACAACCGGACGGGTCGTCAGGTGGCGGAGCTGCAGCAGCGGCAGTCGGAGATCCTGTACGCCCGGCAGATCTACTGCTTGGGACGTTACTACAACGACGCGCTGACCGCCATCGAGGTCAACTTCTCCACCTATCCGGAGCGGAAGCTGGAGGAGTGGGAGTACCCCAGCCTGTACCAGCGGGAGCGGTTTGACACCTACGCCAACACCATGGTCAAGGCCTTCGGCTGGGAGACCAGCGGCAAGACGCGGCCACAGGCGCTGGCGGAGCTGCACACGGTGATGGAGGAGTCACCGGAGCTGGTGGTGTCCCAATGGACGCTGGGGGAGATGGTGGTGTTTGTGTATGATGCCCACGGGAAGCCGCAGGCGGCGGTGGGCGAGCACGACGACCTTGTGATGGCGGCGGCCATCACCCACACGGCCCGCACCCAGCAGCGGTACACGGCGGAGGAGACGGCGGGCAGCCGGAAGCACTGGACGCCGGACATGTGGGAGGACTGGCACCGCGCCGATCCGGAGACGCGGAAATATCTGGAAAAACGGTGGGGAGCGAGGTGAGCGCCGCTTACCTTACCCACCTATAAAAAATGACAGGAGGAATTTTTTATGAATGTGCTGGAAATTCTGGCGTGCGCGGCATTGCTGCTGTGGACGGCGGGCGGCGCCTATGTGGTGCTGACGGCCCGGAAGTGGGACTTCGTGATGGAGGCTCTGCTGGACGTGCTGGAGGAGGAATACGGAGATGAAGACTGAGAAGATCGCGGCGGCGCTGCGGTGCTCGTCACAGGTACCGGGGCAGCAGCTGGATTGCAGAACCTGCCCCTATCACATGGAAGAGTCGGTTGACGGTGTCGACTATGCGGGCTGCGACTGCGACCGCATTGCCGTGGATGCCGCCGACCGGCTGGAGGAGCTGGTGGACCGCTGTGCCCGCTACGCCGAGGAGATCGCGGTGCTGCGGGAGCGGGCAAAGCGGGTGGCCGTCACTGAACGGCGGCCCAAAAGAGATGGGCGCTATCTGTGCTGGTATACGTTTGGAAAAGAGCGGGATTCGGTTCTATATCAGAGCATGGTGTTTTGTCAGGTACTGGACTACTACGCCACTGACCCGAGGCCGCACTTCCAACACGAGGGTACGCACGGAATGGCCGTGACGCACTGGATGGATATCCCAGAGGTGACGCAGGATGAGTAAGGCTGTACTTATCAGCATCCGGCCCAAGTGGTGCGAGAAGATTTGCAACGGCGAAAAGACCGTCGAAGTGCGCAAGACTCGCCCAAAGCTGCAAACGCCGTTCAAGTGCTATATCTACTGCACGCTGCAAGGAATGAACGATTTTTTCCGCGCAGAACTCGGCGGAGACGTTGCCGGATGGAACAGGGGTAGATGGGGCGACAGAAAGGGTGCGGTCATCGGGGAGTTCACCTGCGACCGTGTCTATCGCCTTGTGACATCCGGCCCCGGCGGCTCCTATTCCGTTGAGGGGGAGGAACAGAGCACGACGAACCTGGTGGCCAGATGGTCGTGCATCGGCCTCAGCGATATGCACACCTATTTGAAGTCGAAGACCGGCTACGGCCTGCACATCTCCGGCTTGAAGGTCTATGACGCACCGAAGGGGCTGGATGCCTTCCGGAGGGCGTGTGCGCACGACTGGTACTGCGACAGTTGCGCTATGCACTGGGAAAACAACGGAACCTGCGGCAACGAGAGCCTGCGCCTCAAGCGTCCGCCTCAGAGCTGGTGCTATGTGCAGGAGGTGGAGTAGATGTTGGTGATGAGTGACAAACAGGCAGCGGCGGCGCTGCGGGCGTATCTGGAAAACCGCGAGATGCCGGCGGTGGTATACACGGCCATCTGCGTGGCCATCCGCAGGCTGGAGGGGCCGGAGACCACGGACAGGCCCCACAGCGTTATGGAGTATCGGGAATCGTGATTCGGAAAGGAGAAAAACATGAAGGTTTTTATCAGCCAGCCCATGAGGGGCAAGACAGCCGGGGAGATTATAACCGAGCGGGAGCGCCTGATCGGCAAGGCGCGGGAGCACTATGGCGCGGACATTGAGGTGATCGACAGCTACATCCAGCATGGTGCACATTCGAAGCACAATGCGTTGTGGCAACTGGGGAAATCGCTGGAACTGATGAGCGCGGCGGATGCGGCCGTGTTTGCGCAGGACTGGGAGGGCGCCAGAGAGTGCCGTATCGAGAATATGGCCGCCGTCCTGTACGGCCTGGAGGTGCTGGAGGTGTATAGCCGTGGGGACTGAAAAGGTGTACGCCGATCTTCAAGCGGCGGTGGCCGAGGCGGTCGCCGCCATGACAGAGCAGCGGGGGCGGGGCTACGCCAGCGATAAGGAAAGCTGGGCAGATCTGGCCAAGCGGGTGGAGGAGTGCGACGACCTGCTGAAGAATATTAAAAAGGTCCAGAAGGATATGTGGAAGGCCATCCGGGAGAATGACCCGGACAGCTACGGCGCACTGTCCGCCGAGCTGCTGCGAGAGGCACTGGCCATGACCATGAACTGGCTGGGCGTCACGGCAGCCAGTAAGGTGGCGCTGGAGATGACGGAGGAGTGAGAGCATGGCGCGGAAATACCCCATGACGGTGGAGGAGATCGTGACCAGCTACCGGCAGGCCAGGAACCAGCAGACCCAGATCGGCGTGCTGGCGGATCTGAACGTCTGCACACGCAAGGAGATCAAGGATCTGCTGGCCGAGGCCGGGGCGCTGAAAGCCCCCCCTGAAAACAAGGGCGGGCGGCCCGTCACCTTCGACACGGAGCTGGCCCGGCGGCTGTGGAGCGAGGGGCTGACGGACACGGAGATCGCGGCCCAGCTGGGCATCCCCGTGGTGCGGTTCGCCAAGTGGCGGCAGCGGGTGGGCCTGCTGCGGCCCCGCACCGTTCAGACGCGGCGCGAGGACACAACAAAAAAGCCGGCGCAGGCCGGCGGCGTACAGGAGGAACAGAGCATGAAGAAGCAGAATGTGGACGCGATGGAGGCTTGCGCAGCGGCGCCCGGCATGGTGACGGTGAAGACGCTGCGGGCGCTGCTGGATGCGGCGGAGGCCTCCGGCTACGGCGACGCGCCGCTGGAGGTCAAGGGCTGCCGGTTCGCGGAGATGCACCTGCGGGTGGAAACGCTCATCGGCGCGGAGGCGCCGGGGACGCTGGTGGAGCTGATGGCCACGCCGGCGGAGGCGTAAAAACGAAAAAGCCCTCGCCCCGGACAGGGGCGAGGGCTGCGGCGATGAAGCGGGCTTTGATATCGCTGCCCTGATGGGTCGAAGGCCTGCGCTGGATGCGCGGGGTACGGACGTAGGCACGTTGGGGCGGCGATATGAGGGCCTGAAGGACAAGCCTTACATTATATACGATACGCGCACGCGCGTATCTGTGCGCTGGTTAAAAGCCTATGTTTACCGGGATGGCCTCTTGCGAGGGACATCGGGACGGCATCCCGGTGTCCGGATGGCGCGGCAGGCGCAAGGGGCTCATGCCGGTGCGAGAAATGCGAAGGCCTCCGCGCGGGATGCGGGCGCGACCTATGCTATTTTATCGCGTGAGGGCAGATACAGGAAAATTTGGGGGAGAGAGGAAAACAGCATGGAAGCACGGGAGGGACTGTACATGGTCAAGAAGATCACCAGCGGCCGCGTGGTGGAGCGGCGGAAGTCATGGGTGGGGCGGCGGCCTTCCAAGCGGGGGGCGCGGGTCAAGGGCAACAGCGGCGAGAAGAAGCAGGAGAACAACCGGCAGCAGGCGGCGCTGGAGCTGGCCCGCGTGCTGAACTGCAACTACCGCCACGGGGACGCCCTGCTGACGCTGACCTTCGCCGAGAAGGCGTTGACACGGTGCGGCGGCAGCTTCGAGGGGGCGCTGAAGGAGGCCCGGAACTTTTTGGACCGCATCAAGACCAGGATGAAGAAGCACGGCGACATCCTGAAGTGGGTGATGGTGCCCAGCGAGGTGGACGGCGCCACCGGCGAGGTGGTGCGCATCCACGTCCATCTGGTGATCAGCGGCGCGGGCCTGCGGCTGGAGGATCGGGTTTTTACCCTGTACGGCGAGGCGCTGGACGACATCTGGGGTCGGGGCACGGTGGACGTGCAGCTGCTGCGGCATCAGGCGGACTACTACCCGCTGGCGCTGTATCTCATCAAGCAGGCACGGAACATACCGGACGCCAAGAAGTACAGCCGGAGCCGGAATATGGCCAAGCCCAAGGTGGAGTATACATACGTCACGACGCCCTCCCAGCTGCGGGTGCCTGCAGGGGCCACCACGCTGGCGGGCACACGGTACGACCCGGAGCTGGGCGTGAACTTCGTGCGCTATGTGCCGGCGGATCGGCAGGAGCGGGCGGCCCGGAAGGTGGGCGGCCACCGGGAGCTGGCGGGGGCGCTGGCCGCAGAGCCGGGAGAGGAGGCGGACGGCGATGGCGTTTAAGAAGCTGCGGGGCGTGGATCTGCCGGAGGAAAAGCAGGGGCTGATCCGCTACACCTGCCTGGACTGGCGCTCACAGCCGGTCTGGGTACAGGAGAAAATACGCTACATCTGCGAGCAGGTCGCAGGTGCGTATCAGCATGCCCTTTTTGAGGTGATGACCACTAATCGCTCCATCACGGCCATCGCCATGGAACACGCCATTTCGGAGAGCCTGCTGTATGCCATGAGAAAGAGCTTTTACGAGCGGTGGTGAAAACACTGCTCTATGATAACTGACGGTCTTTAGCGAAATGAAGTACCCCGGAAACCGTGCTGCGGCGCGGCTTCCGGGGTGTTTTGCTGTCTCCGGAAAGTCTGTGATAACGGAGGGTCTACCTATGCAACAATGTTGATAACGAAAAGTATTGCCGGCGGAAGGGGTGGTGACGGTGCCGGAGGAAAAGCAGCTGACGGAGAAGCAGAAGCGTTTCGCACGAGAGTGGCTGGTGGACATGAACGGCAGCCGCGCCGCTATCCGGGCGGGGTACAGCGAGAAGAGCGCAGCCCAGACGGCCAGCAGGCTCATGAAAGACCCGGCGGTGCAGGCCTACCGGAACCGGCTGCTGAAGGAGCAGTTCGACGCGCTGGGCATCACGGGGCACTCGCTGGCGCTGGAGGTCTGGAACGTGTACAAACGCTGCGCCACCGCTGAGCCGGTAATGATCTGGGACAGCAATCTGCGGGAGTATGTGGAATCCGGGGAATGGAAGTTTGACGCCAAGGGGGCACTGCGGGCGCTGGACATGCTCCACAGCATGGTGGAAAAGCTGGACAGGCACGACGAGGACGAGGGCGGCAGCTACGAGGACATGATCGCCTCCGGCGGCCGGGAATTTTGAGGAGGAAGCCATGAAACAGGACGAGAAGAAGCTGCGGCTGTGGCAGGACCGCCTGACGGCGGCGGAAAACGCCATCGCGGGCGAGCGGGACCGGATGAGCAAGCGGGAGAAGCTCTACGAGGGAGATCACACCATCTACGGCACCGGCGGACGGGCGCAGGCAGACGGCGCGGGCGGCATCAGCGAGGCCACCCATGTGCGGAACGTGTGCTTTGAGATGGTGGAGACGCAGGTGGACAGCACCATCCCCAGCCCCAAGGTGACGGCGGTGCGGCCGGAGGACGAGGAGCTGGCGGACATCGTGGAAAACCTGCTGCGGGACGTGCTGGACCGGCTGCCCATGGAGCGTATCAACGACGAGGGTGAGCGCATCAGCCCCGTGCAGGGCGGCCACGGCCTGCTGGTGGACTGGCTGGACAGCGTATCCGGCCGGGACTGGCTGGGCGACCTGCGGGTGCAGCTCATCCACCCGCGCTGCATCGTGCCGCAGGCGGGGGTGTATCAGGTGCCCGACATGGACTGGGTGTTTCTGAAGACGCCCCAGACCAAGCGGCAGATCCGGGTGAACTACGGCGTGGAGCTGGAGGCCGAGAGCGAGTCCGACCCCGACACCCGGCGGCTGGGCGACGGCCCGGACACCACCGACGAAATCGTGACCATGGTGACGGCCTACTACCGCAACAGGACCGGCGGCGTGGGGCGGCTGCGCTGGGTGAACGACACGGTGCTGGAGGATCTGGACGACTATCAGGTGCGGCGTGTGCACCGGTGCAGGGCCTGCGGCGCCGTGGGCGACGGGCGGAAGTGCAGCTACTGCGGCAGCACCAAGTTCGAGGAGGTCACGGAGGAGTTTGAGGAGCTGACGGAGGATATCACGCTCCGGGACGGCACGGTGATCCCCGCCGTGAGCACGGTGCGGGACGAGCTGGGCCAGCCGGTGCTGGAGGAGCTGACGGAGGGCGGGGGCGTCCTGCCCCAGCTGCGGGCCTCCGGCGGCCCTATGGTGCGGCACCAGCGGCTGTTGCAGGCGCCTACCCGCATCCCCTACTACAAGCCGGACGTGTACCCGCTGGTCATCCGGAAGAACGTCAGTCTGCCGGGGCGGTTCATGGGCGGCTCGGACATCGACGCCATCGCCGACCAGCAGAACGCCCTGAATAAGCTGAGCACCAAGATCAACGCCAAGGTGCTGGGCGGCGGTTCCTTCACCACCATTCCGGAGAGCGCGGGATCCATCGTGGACGACCGGGACAACCGGGTGCTGCGCATCCGGAACGCAGCGGAGATGCAGATGGTGAAGACCTTCAACACGCAGGTGGATATCTCCGCAGACCTGACGCTGCGTGCCCAGATCTACGAGGAGGCCCGGCAGACCATCGGCGTCACCGACAGTATGCAGGGCCGGAAGGACCCCACGGCCACCAGCGCCGTGGCCAAGGAATTCAGCGCCCAGCAGGCGGCGGGCCGGCTGGAGAGCAAGCGCGTCATGAAGCAGGCCATGTATCAGGACCTGTTCGAGGTCATCTTCAAGTTCTTTCTGGCCAACTGCGACGAAAAGCGGTCCATCCGGCGCACCAACGAGAACGGCGACGTGAGCTATCAGGTGTTCGACCGCCACGACTTCCTGTATCAGGACGCGGCGGGGGAGTGGAAATACAACACGGATTTCCTGTTTTCCTGCGACAGTGCGGCACCGCTGGCCACGGACCGGCAGAGCCTGTGGAAAGAGGCCCGCATGAATCTGGAGCAGGGGGCCATGGGCCCCACGTCAGAGCTGACCACGCTGATCCGATTCTGGGCACAGATGGAGAAGCTGCACTACCCCATGGCGGCGGACATGAAGAAGAGTCTGGAGGAGCAGCTGGCCGACACGCAGGCGGCGCAGGTGACCCCTGCGACCATCGTGCAGGGGCAGGTGCCGGGCGCCGGTGCTCTGACCGGCGGCACAGGCGGCATCCTGCCGGCCGGCGGGGAGGTGACGGCATGAAGTGCCAGGAATGCGGGCTGGAGCTGATGATCTATCAGATCAGCACAAAGGCGGACGGCAGCGAGGAAGTGGAGTATGCCTGCCGGAATCCCCGGTGCGGCTGCTACGACCGGCGGCTGACGCGGAAGATCTCCGACACACCGGCGGCGGACACCGGTGCGGAGACGAAATAAACGGGGCTCCGGAGCTGCGGCGGGCGGGATCGCACACCGCCCCCATGGACAGTATCCTCCTGTCAAATGGCGGCCCCTGCCGGTCCGGCGGGGCGTCCGCCCCAGCTTCGGAGCATAAAGCACCAACGATTCGCCGGCGGGACGGCGGGAAAGACCCGAATCGGAGGAAAGGAGGATCACCGTATGAAGAGCAACACCGGCTACACCGGACGCGTGGCCAACACCGGCAGCCAGCGGGTGGAGGCGCCCTGCGCCAAGGCCGCGCCGGCGCCCAAGGGCACCGTGCGGTACACGGGCACTGACCTGCGTACCGGCACCGGCGGCAAGCAGGCCAAGAAGAGCAAGTAAGCCCATCTGATGCATGGCCGCCGCTGGGCGGCGCTTTCGCTTGACCCCGGCGGGAAAGGGGCATTTCGCACGAAACGCGTAAAAATCGGAAGGAGAAATTGACCATGGAATTGAGCGAGAAGGATTACGCCGAGGCTTTCGGCGTGGAGCTGCCGGAGGAACCGGAGGACGTCGGCGGCACGGAGCCGCAGGAGGGCGCACCGGGCGCCGGCGCAGCGGACACCGGGGGTGACGACGGCGGCGAAGAGGGCGGCACCGAGGAGGGACAGGAGGGCGCACAGGAAGCGCCCGGCCAGCCCCAGAGCGCGGAGGAGCGCCGCAGACAGGCCCACGGGCGCCGCCAGCGGGAGCTGGAGGCCCAGCGTCAGGCGGCAAGGGACGCCGCCTACGAGGAGATGTTCCGGGGGCAAGTGAATCCCTACACCAACGCGCCTATCCGCACGGAGGCGGATTGGCGGGCGTACAGGGATGCCATGACACGGCAGGACGCCGAGGCAGGCCTGCGGAAGTCCGGCATCGACCCGCAGCTGGTGCGGGACATCATGGCCGCAGAGCTGCGCCCCCTGCGGGAGGAAGCCCAGCGGCGGGAGCTGACGGCCATCGGCGAGCAGGCCCGTATGGTCAGCTCGCAGGCGGACACGGCCATCCGGCAGGCGGTGGACAACATTCGCCAGCTGTACGGCGGGGATGCCCAGTCCATGGAGGACATCGTGGCCATGCCCACCGGCAAGGCGTTCAGTGCCTATGTGGAAAAGGGCCTGTCGCTGGAGGACGCCTACTATCTGGCCAACCGCGAGGCCATCGACAAGCAGCGCCTGACGGCGGCGAAGCAGGCGGGCGTGAATCAGGCACGGGGCAAGGGCCACATGGCCAATCCCGCGCCGGCGGCCGGTCCGGCGGGCTATCAGGCCACGCCGGAGGAGGCGGCGGCCTACCGGGAGTTCAACCCGGACGCCACGGACAAGGAGATCAACGCCGCCTATGGCAGGTATCACAAGAATCAGTGACGCCCCGGAGAGGGGTAGAGAAAGGAGCAAAAGAGCATGTTCAGGCTCAGCAGCATGAAGGTGGGGCTGACGCCCCCTATTGAGTACAAGACTGCCACGGACAGCGAGAGCTACGCCGTGGGCGAGGCCCTGAAGCTGGCCAGCGGCAAGGTGACGCTGTGCAGCGGCGCCGTGAAGCCGGAGTTCGTCTGTGTGGGTCCGGCCAACGACGCGGGCGAGGTGCCCTGCGTGGCGGTGCAGGACTACATGGAGTTCGAGACCACGCTGGCCGTGGCCCCGGCGGATTCCGCCACCATCGGCGTGGGCGACAAGGTGACCATCCACACCGACGGTATGCAGGTAACGGCCACCAAGACCAGCGGCGTGGCGCAGATCGTGGCGCTGGACGGTCAGGCCGTGGGCGACCGCGTGGTCGTGAAGTTCTGAGAGAAGAAAGGAGATAACACATGAGTGGTTTTGTGACGGTGTCCATCGGCTCCGGTCTGGTGGACCCCATTTTCGGTAAGTGTCAGGTGCCTCTGGCATCCTACATCGAGCAGCTGGGTGAGGCCTTCGAGCGGGAGAGCCTGCTGAAGTACCTGTTCCATTTTGAGAACAGCCGCCACTGGGCGGAGCAGCATTCCAGCGAGACGGCCATGGACGACTTCGTGCCCGTGGGCGAGGGCGGCGAATACCCCCGCACCGGCTTTGAGTCCGGCTATGACCGCATCATCGAGAACATGACGTTCAAGCAGTCCTTCTCCGTGACGCAGGAGCTGGTGGAGGACGCCCAGCTGGGTGAGATGAAGCGGCGTGCCAGAAAGCTCATCACCGCCTATGGCCGCACCCGGGAGAAGTTCGGCCGTGCCCTGTATGCCGGCGGCCTTTACGGCACCACCGTCAGCTTCGGCGGCAAGAGCTTTTCCTGCAACAGCGCGGACGGTCTTGCTCTGTTCCACAAGGAGCACGTCAACAAGGTGAACGGCAAGAAGCAGTGCAACCTGTACAAGGGCAGCTTCACCGCGTCCCTGTTGGGCAAGATCGAGACGGAGATGCAGCAGCTCACCGGCGACAACGGCGAGCTGCTGGCGGTGGCTCCGGATACCATCCTCATCCCCAACGACGCCGCCTTGAAGGATGCGGTGTTCAGCGCCATCGGCGCGGACAAGGAGCCCACCACCTCCAACAACGCCTACAACCACCAGTTCGGCCGATGGAATGTCATCATCGACCCGTACCTGACGCAGGCGCTGGCGGCCATGGGCAAGACGGACAAGCCCTTCATCCTGCTGGACAGCAAATTCCTGGAGACCGGCGACGGCGCCATCTTCCAGGAGCGCAAGAAGCTGGAGGTCAAGTCCGTTGTCGACCAGAACAACGACAACAACAGCTGGCGCGGCCGTGCCCGCTTCGGCGCGGGCTTTGTGGACTGGCGCTTTGCGGCGGCAGGCAACATCAGCACCGGCAAGGATCTGACCTGATAGAAGGAGGGGGAGCGGTATGACGTGGAGCGAGGTGAAGCTGGCGGCGCTGCAGACCATGTTCAGTAACGAGGGTGCGGTGCTGACGCCGGACGACATCAACCAGGAGTACATAAACGCCATGCCGGCCAAGGCCAACGAGGCGCTGCAGCAGGTGGCGTCCGTTGGCCGTCCCATCCTGAAAAGCTGGCAGGTAGAGGTGACGCAGGCGGAGGAGCCGCAGGAGACGGCGGAGAAGCTGGTGCTGCCCGCCGTGGACAAGGCGTACAAGATTAGCCTGCGCCAGTACCTGCCCCGCTTTCGGTGCATCGACCGGGGACAGGTGCTGTTTGACGACGGCGCTGTGTACGGCCTGGCGGAGGACTGGCGGCTGGAGGGGGACGACGTGCTCATCCTGCCGGGGATGCCGGTGGGCGTCTACACCATCTGGTACAGGGCCTATCCGCAGGTCATCACCCGGGAGACGCCGGACAGCGAGGAGATCGACCTTGCGCCGGAGGCCGTTGTGCTGCTGCCGCTGTACATAGCTGCGGAGCTGTACAAGGAGGACGACCTGGCATTGGCCACGGTCCTGCGCAACGAGTACGAGGACGGGCTGGAGAAGCTGCGGCAGTCCTACGAGGACGGCGGCAGCGGCCTGTTGTCTGGTGCGCGCCGGAATACAACGGGGTGGTGGTAAGCAATGGCGAGATTTACAGTGCCGGCGGAGAGCAAGACCTACAGCACGGTGGTGGAGACCTTCCGGGGCGTGGATCTGAACAACAGCCCGGCAAACGTGGATAAGTCCCGCTCACCCTCGGCGCCCAACATGATCCGGGATCAGGTGGGCAAGGTGCGCAAGCGCACGGGCTACACCACCATGGTGACGGCGCCCGGCGGCGCGGCCGTCAACGGCGTCCACCATCTGCTGGATGAGACGCTGATCCACGCCGGCACGAAGCTGTACCGGCTGAGCGTGTCGGATACCGGCGGATGGACCCTGACGGCCATCGGAAGCATGGCCGATGCCCGCAGCCGGAGCTTTGTGTTCGACGAGAAGCTGTACCTGCTGGACGGCACGGCCTACCGCGTATACGACGGCACTGCACTGTCACTGGTATCCGCCCACGCCACCGTGCCCACCATTATCATCTCCCGCCGCCCCACAGGCGGCGGACAAGCCTATCAGGGGTTGAACCTGCTGGGGCGGAAGTGGACGGAGAGCTTTCTCGGAACGGCGGATGCCAAGGTGTATCAGCTGACCACGGCGGGGCTGGACAGCGACGCTGTGACGGCGGAGGTGCTGCACGCCAACGGTACCTGGGTAACCAAGACGGAAGGCACGGACTTTACTGTGGACCGCACGGCGGGGAAGGTGACGTTCAAGGCCGCGCCGGGCGAGAGTCCCGTCACTGGACAGGACAACGTGCGCATCACGGCGGCCAAGACCCGGGACGGCTATCTGGACAGCATCAACAAGTGCTCCGTGGCGGCGGTTTACGGCGTGGGCGGCAGCACGGACCGGGTGTTTCTCGGCGGAAGCGCGGGGAAGCCCGGTGTGGACTATTACAGCGACTTTGAGGACCCGGCCTTTTTTCCGGATGTCAACTATACAAAGCTGGCCCGGGACGGCGGCGAGATCAAGGGGTATGCGGTGCTGGACAATGCGCTGGCCGCCTTCATCAGCGGCAGTACAGATGGACGGAACGTGGTGGTCCGCACCGGCACGCTGGATGATGACGGCAACGCCCTGTTCCGCATCGTCAACACCATCATCGGGCAGGACGCCGTGGCGCCGGGCAGCTTCTGCCGGACAGACAAGGAGCCGCTGTTCCTGACAGACCGCGGCGTGTTCGCTATCACGGCGGAGGAACTGACCGGCGAGAAGTACAGCCAGGAGCGCAGCTACTACGTCGGCAGCGCCATCCGCGCGGCGGCGGGGCGCGATGCAGCCAGCGCGTGCATCTACGGCGATTTTTATGTGCTGGCGCTGGACGGCACCCTCTATCTGCTGGACCTGCAGCAGAAGACCTATGAGCGGAACAGCCCTTATTCAAGCTTCCAGTACGAGTGCTACTGCTGGCCGGATATCCCGGCGCGGGTGGTGTTCACGGATGCGGAGGGCGCCCTGTGCTTCGGCACAGCGGACGGCAAGCTGTGCCGGTTCAGCCGCGCAGTGGAAAGCCCGATGGCCTATAACGACGACGGCGCGGCCATCGATGCCTACTGGGAGACAGCGGACTATGACGGCGAGCTGTTCTTCCGCGTAAAAACCTTCACGGGCATTGCGGTACGGCTGGCGGCGTCGCAGGTGACGGGCGTGAAGGTACACGCCCGGGTGCGGGGCATCTGGAAACAGGTGTTCGACGCCAAGGGCAAGGCCAGGTATTTTGATTTCGACTATGTGAATTTTGAAAAACTGAGCTTTTCGGCGGACAAGACACCTCGCACGCTGTATGGCAAGGTGAAGCTCAAAAAGGTGGACAAGGTGAGCTTCCGCCTGCAGAACAACGAGCTGAACGAGCCCTTCGGCCTGTATGCCTTCGGTGTGCAGTGGAAGGAGTCCGGCGGGAACTACAAAAGGTAGGTGAAACGATGGCACTGAAAAAAATCACGGACGCGGAAATGGACGCGGCGGGTGTCTGCGCCGCTCCGGATGTGCTGTCCGGCACCCCGGCGGAAAATAAGCGGGTGTTCGACCGGATGGTGCGCCAGCTGGTGGCCCCGGCCTATAATGCGGCGGTGGATGCCATTGGCGCGATGGAGGACACGGAGAAGGGCGTCCAGGCCGCTGAGACACAGCGGCAAAGCAACGAAGCCGAGCGCCAGACGGCGGAGGCCGGGCGGGTGTCTGCCGAACAGGGAAGGGCCGCCAACGAGACCCAGCGGCAGCAGAACGAAGCCGCGCGGCAGGCGGCGGAGCAGGCCCGAAGCGTGTTCGAGGACTACGACAGCAGCAAGGCCTATGTTCCCGGGAACAAGGTGGCGTCGGCGGGCAGCAGCTACGTCTGCACCGCGGCCTGTACCGGCATCGCACCGCCCGACGCGGCACACTGGCTGCTGATGGCCAAGAAGGGTACGGACGGCGCCACGATGCCGGCGTCCGGCCTGTTCGGCTTCGATGTCGACCCCGAGTCCGGCCAGCTGCGGCTGTACTACACCGGCGACACGCCGCCGGACTTCGAGATCGACGCTGACGGACACCTGATCTACAAGCTGTCCCCCGACGTGAGCGTGGACATCGGTAAGGTGATGGGTGCCTCTGGCGACCCGGGGATCACCACCATGACAAGGGCGGCCTACGACGCGGCGGTGGCGGCGGGCACGATAGACGCCGACAGCTGGTACGGCGTCTACGAGGAGGGCTAAGGGATGCTTTACAAAGGCGCAAAACCCGCCGCGCTGTACCGGGGCGCCTATAAGCCCGGGAAGCTGTACAAGGGCACGCAGCTGGTGGCGGGGTACGGGGACGTGACCAAGGCCGCGCCTGCCAGCTGGGACGGCACCTATGACGATGTCATGGGCGTCTCCGCCACCGGCAAGGGCAAACAGGACGGCACACCCACCCCCTCCGCCCCGGTGCCTCTGGTGGCGGCGGAGGGCGCGCTGACTGCCAGCGGGCGGACGGGCACCACGCCCACTACCGTGACGCTGCCGGTGCTGCGGGCCATCCCCGGCACGGACATCCGGGACACGCTGGAATACGTCGGCGGCGGGCAATGGCAGGTGACGCGCCGGGTGGGGGTGACGGTGGTGGATGGCGAGACGGTCAAGTTTACAGCGACCGGGACCTTCTGGAACCTGCCGAACGGGTCATCGCCGGGAGCTGGCGATTATAAAAGCGGAGAAAACAACATCGGGATAGAGGTCCGGAGCAACGAGCGCAATGCATTCCATTTTACGACTAAGACGAAGGCTATGGCGGTGGGTATAGAGAGCGACGCAGAGCTGAACGCCCTTTGTAAAAACAACCCTATGACCATCTGGTACGAGCTGGCGACGCCCACCACGGAGACGTTGACGCTGGGGGAGCTGCCCAGCTACCCCGTCCACACGGAGCTGGCCGTCACCGGCGATTTCCCGCCTGACGTGACAGGCACCGTCAAGGTGGGGACATGAGAGGAGTTGAAGCTATGAGCACACCCTATCTGAATCTCGGCATTGTCAGCGCCTACGCGGACGCGAAGCGCGGCGGCTACAACGGCACCTACGACGAGTTCTGCGCGGCACTGGCGGCCATCGGAGCCTATTCCAACGATAATATCCTGGTCAACTGGTACTTCCCGAACCCGGTGAACCAGCGGGGACAGGCGGAGTACACAGGTTCCGGCAACTTCAACATCGACTGCATCGACCGCTGGGCGGTGCAGTTCGACGGCACGAAGTACAACGTGGCCAACGCTACGCTGTCGTCCACCTCGGAAACGAACGTCGGCCAGATGAACTGCAAGATGCCCAACGACGAGGCGATGCAGTTCGTGGGAAAGCAGATGACGTTCTCGCTGCTGGTGGACAA